>Ga0209581_1000123_pt1 | contig 244984 bp, 288 predicted proteins | sample Coa_R2_FD_187160 | JGI IMG/M metagenome (GOLD analysis project Ga0209581, IMG submission 187160) | Surface soil microbial communities from Centralia Pennsylvania, which are recovering from an underground coalmine fire - Coalmine... | ecosystem: Environmental > Terrestrial > Soil > Unclassified...
ACGCTGCTCTGTTCCTCTCGTACTCGGAGCAACTTCCCCTCAAGTATCCACGCTTCCATCAGGCAGAGTCCGACCTGTCTCACGACGGTCTAAACCCAGCTCATGTTCCCCTTTAATAGGCGAGCAGCCTCACCCTTGGCCCCTGCTGCAGGGCCAGGATGGGAAAAGCCGACATCGAGGTACCAAACCGCGGGGTCGATAGGAGCTCTCGCCCGCGACGAGCCTGTTATCCCTGGGGTAATTTTTCTGTCACCACGAGCCCCCAATAGTGGGGACGTCATGGATCGCTAGGCCCGACTTTCGTCTCTGAATCCCGTGCGTTTGGAGATCCAGTCAGTCCAGTTTGTGGCCTTGCCCTCTTCAACGGATTTCTGACCCGTTTGAACCGAACTTTGGGCCCCTTTGATATCTTTTCAAAGGGGTGCCGCCCCAGCCGAACTGCCCACCTGCACCTGTCCCACCGTAGTGGTAAGCGGTACGAAAAGGAGTGACTGGTGTTACACTTTCGCTTCCAACGCCCCCGAAAAGGCGTTAGCATGGCTACCAGTTACTCTATGCACTTCTCGCCATACCGCAAGCACAAGCTGCAGTAAAACTCCACGGGGTCTTCTCTCCCCGATGGAAGATGCTGGACTGTTCGTCCAGCTTATGTGGCTTCACCGGGTTGTAGGCGGGGACAGCGGGGCCCTCGTTGTTCCATTCATGCACGTCGGAACTTACCCGACAAGGCATTTGGCTCACTTCTGTTGCTTTTCAAGTGACCTTGATTGTGTGGAAACAAATCGAGGCGAGTTTGCAAATTTGCAAACTTCCCTGCATCGCTGCAGGGGTCGGACTATATCTTAATCATTTTTTGTAAAACGACTTCTGGCATGTAGTCTCTGAGGATTCTAAATTGTGATTTGTATCACACATCTAGTCTTTCCTGCTGATTATCTGCAGCCATAACATTTTCAGATTTTCAAAATTTTATTTTTGAAAACTAGTTTGACATTCTCAGACTTTCCAGCAAATAGCCAGATTTTACTAAGGCAATCCAAATTGGTTTTACCTTAAGAGAGTCAGAGTTACTCCCGGCGTTTACAGGCCCTTAGCTCAGTTGAACCCAAGTTTTAGGTACCTGCACTGGCCAGGATTCAGTGACTATACAAAGGATTTCTCCCTAGCAGTCACCTGTGTTTTTATTAAACAGTCGGGACCCCCTTGTCACTGCGACCTACGATGGCAGTTCTTCACTACCGCCGCAGGCATCCCTTATACCAAAGGTACAGGACTAGTTTGCCGAGTTCCCTCGCCTACGGTATACCCGATACATCTTAGACTTCTCATCCAGCGCACCTGTGTCGGTTCTCGGTACGAGCCTACAAGTAGCTCACTGCGCCACCTTTCATGGTCTCTTGGAATCAAACAAACTCAGCTAACGCCAAGCCATTCCAGCCTCGAACCGGTTCTCGTCATTACGACACTCCCCGATTCTCAAACTGTTAAACAGAACGATGGTTCTGCTTGTCCTATCCGAAAGCGAGTGGCCAGATTATAACGTCACTTGTAGGGTGCAGGAATGTTAACCTGCTTCCCATTCATCTAACTCTGTTGAGGTTAGACTTAGGATCGACTAACTCCCGGCTGACGACGCATTGCCGGGAAACCCTTACGCTTACGATGGTGGAGATTCTCACTCCACTATGCTGTTACTGCCGCCAGGATCTGCAATAGGAGTCGGTCCATAGGACCTCACAGCCCTACTTCTACCCAACGCCTACGCCTAACTACCATGCACCGTGCTATCGCACGGAGATCTGAGGTATCGGTGCTTTGCTTTAGCCCCGTCCATTTTTGGGGCACCAAGGCTCGGCAGGTAAGCTGTTACGCACTTTTTAAAGGATAGCTGCTTCTGAGCTTACCTCCCTGCTGTCTTGGCCTTAGTACGCCCTTTAGTTTGACACTTAGCAAAAACTTGGGGACCTTAACCTCAAGTCTGGGTTGTCCCCCTCTTGATTACGAGCCTTACGCCACGTAAATCCGTATCCCTGCTTCTTCGACGCACATCCCTTCGGAGTTTGAAAGGGTAGCGAATGATTTCTCACCCGACATACCCGATCGGTGCTCTACAGGACACGCTGTCTCCACAGAGTCTGTACTGCGATACACTTCGTTAGGAACTAGCGATCACCAGACTAGATTGGTTTTTGACCCCTATCCCCATATCACACAAACAAATTGCACGTTAGAACTGCTACAGACCTCCATCGGGCTTTCGCCCAACTTCGTCTTGTACAGGGATAGATCGTCTGGTTTCTAGCCTTGCCGCTATGACTCTACGCACTTTCACACGCTCCCCCTCGTTTAACACTGCGGGGACTTGGTTTCCCTTCGCCTACGCTCTGATTGAGCTTAAGCTTGCCATAACAGTAAGCTCCCTGGCCCGTGTTTCTAGACGGAACTTACGACACTGGAGCTATGAACGCCAAACCTTCAGCCCTATTGCTAGGACCTCCAGTCTGACAAAAACCCCTTCCATGCCGTAAACGTCTGTAACCAGTTGGTTTCAGGCACTTTTCACCCCCCTTCCGGGGTACTTTTCAGCGTTCCCTCGCGGTACTAATACCCTATCGGTCTTGAGAAATATTTAGCCTTAGATGCTACTTTCACCTATATTCACTGCCCACTACCAAGGACAGTTACTCTTGTCATAGTAAGATCCTCTCTTCTTTTACTCACGGGGCTTTCACCCTCTGCGGCGGGTCGTTCCAGACCACTTGAGCTCTAATTTGAGGATCGTAATACCATAACTACACCACATCTCTACCATGTTACCATGGCAGATTCAGTTTGGGCTGTTTCCATTTCGCTCGCCGCTACTTAGGAAATCTCTGTTGATTTCTTCTCCTCGTGGTACTCAGATGCTTCACTTCCCACGGTTCGATCTCTGCTACCTTTGTAACAGAGTATGCTTACGCATAGGATTCCAATTCGGACATCTCAGGATCAATGGTCGCGTGCACCTACCCTGAGCTTATCGCAGCTTGCCACGTCCTTCATCTCTTCTCAAGCCAAGCCATTCTCCAACTGGCGTCGGCACATCAGCATTTTCAGTCACATATTACACGACTATACACGACGATCATCGCTAGTGCCGGGTTTTTCGACAACCAGCTACGTCCTTCACCGAACAGTTTCCTGTCCAGTTGCATCTTTTTGTGAAGAAAGTGTGTGGAATCCACACAACCCATTTTTTTCTAAGGAGGTGATCCGACCGCAGGTTCCCCTACGGTCACCTTGTTACGACTTCTCCCTCGTTGCCAGGCTCGTGTTCGATAACGCCAATTAGACGTCACCTCGCACAAACTCGACTTCGATGAAGCGACGGGCGGTGTGTGCAAGGAGCAGGGACGTATTCACTGCGCGATTGTGACGCGCGGTTACTAGGGATTCCATATTCGTGAGGGCGAGTTACAGCCCTCAGTCATAACTGAGATAGTGTTTAAGGATTGCCTCCACCTTTCGGTTTCGGGACCCGTTGTCACTATCATTGCAGCCCGCGTGTAGCCCCAGGGTTTCGGGGCATACTGACCTGCCGTGGCCCCCTCCTTCCTCCACTTCAGCAGTGGCGGTCCTCCTAGTTAGCCCAGCTTTTCCTGAGAAAAACTGAAGCAACTAAGAGCAGGGATCTCGCTCGTTACCTGACTTAACAGGACACCTCACGGCACGAGCTGGCGACGGCCATGCACCTCCTCTCAGCTTGTCTGGTAAAGTCTTCAGCTTGACCTTCATTCTGCTGTCTCCCCGGGTAAGATTCCTGGCGTTGACTCCAATTGAACCGCAGGCTTCACCCCTTGTGGTGCTCCCCCGCCAATTCCTTTAAGTTTCAATCTTGCGACCGTACTTCCCAGGCGGCAGACTTAACGGCTTCCCTGCGGCACAGCGTTGGCAAAAAACCAACGCTTCACCGAGTCTGCATCGTTTACAGCTGGGACTACCCGGGTATCTAATCCGGTTTGCTCCCCCAGCTTTCATCCCTCACTGTCGAACGTGTTCTGGCAGACCGCCTTCGCCACTGGTGGTCCTCAGAGGATCAGAGGATTTTACCCCTACCCCCCGAATACCGTCTGCCTCTCCCACTCCCTAGCTTTGTAGTATCTCCAGCGGCCAATCTGTTAAGCAGGTTGATTTAACCGGAGACTTGCAAAGCCAGCTACGGATGCTTTAGGCCCAATAAACGTCCTGATCACTCGAGGTGCTGGTATTACCGCGGCGGCTGACACCAGACTTGCCCACCCCTTATTCACCGGTGCTTTTAGGACCGGCAAAAGATTCCTTTAGCAGGAATCACTCGGACTAACCCAGTCGTGCTTTCGCACATTGCTAAGGTTTCTCGCCTGCTGCGCCCCATAGGGCCTGGGTCCGTGTCTCAGTACCCATCTCCGGGCTTCTCCTCTCAGAGCCCGTACCTGTAATAGTCTTGGTGGGCCATTACCTCACCAACAAACTGATAGGCCGCAGTCGCATCCTACGGCAGTAAACTATTTCGACCATGGGCCATTCCAGGCACCATGATCTATCGCGGTTTATTCTCAGTTTCCCGAGGTTATCCACGTCCATAGGTTAGCTTGACCACGTGTTACTGAGCCGTCTGCAGTGTATTGCTACACTTACTCGCATGGCTTAGTACCAATCCGATAGCAATCAGGTCCGGCAGGATCAACCGGATTCGTTTAATCGGTAGAGAATTTGTTCTTCTACCTTGTCGAAGTACGACTTTAATTCACACATTATATTGGGAATTGGTGGATTCACACACTTTCTTCAAATTTCGGATAAAACCATTAGGTCATACCCACATCTTGTATGCGTAACTGGAGGCCTGTGAATCATGCGATGGTACAACACCAAGTGTCATCACAAGCGCCGCCTTGCTGTTACGTATGCAAACAGGTGATCAAAGGGAAACAATATAAATCATGCACAAATCTGCCTTCAAAACTGCATTTTTTGCGATCGATAATATGTGTCCAGATATACCACATTGTTGATTGTCTTCTGCAGTAGAGATTTACAAGAAAAAAACACCCAAGTCAGCCAAGATTTTTGAGAGATCAAAAAAGTATCACGTCAACGGAGTATCCCACAACATACGATTTTTCAAGCCTTACCCGTTTGTTACCAAGTCTGCAAAAGGCAAGTATGTGACAGATGTTGACGGTAACAAGTATACCGATTATTGGATGGGCCACTGGAGTCTAATCTTGGGCCATGCGGCACCCCCTGTTGCAAGCCTTGTAAAAAAACAGTTGCCATCATGCTGGATGCATGGAACCGTAAACGAGATGACGGTTTTGTTTTCCGATGTAATACAAAACGCAGTTCCAGTGGCTGAAAAGATTCGATACGTATCCACTGGTACCGAAGCTACAATGTATGCTGTGAGGACTGCAAGAGCGGTTACTGGAAAAAAAATAATTGCAAAGATAGACGGCGGCTGGCACGGTTATACAACAGATCTTCTCAAGTCAGTCAACTGGCCTTTTGAGCAATCAGAAAGTCTCGGACTGACAGACGAGTCACACATCATATCAATACCATACAATGATCTTGAAAAATCAATTCAGATACTTGAATCGGTAAAAGAGGATCTTGCCGGCGTTATCATAGAGCCGGTACTTGGAGGCGCAGGCTGCATCCCTGCAACAAAAGAATATCTTACAGGAATCCAAGAGTTTGTGCATAGACACAATGCACTCTTTTTGCTTGATGAAATAGTGACAGGGTTTAGATTTTCTTTTGGATGTCTGTACCCCTCAATGAATCTAGACCCCGATATTGTAACTCTTGGAAAAATTGTCGGCGGAGGTTTTCCAATTGGTGTAATCTGTGGAAAAAAAGAGATAATGGAGGTTTCTGACACCAGCATGCACTCCAAGTCTGACAGAGCGTACATTGGAGGCGGAACATTTTCTGCAAATCCCATGACCATGACATCAGGAAGAGCAATGCTTCAGTTCCTCAAGAAAAATCCCAAAGTTTACAAAAAAATTGGCAAGCTTGGACAAATCGCAAGACAAGAACTTGCAAGAGTCTTTGACGGCAAGGTTGTCACAACTGGAATGGGCTCACTGTTTATGACACATTTTTTGGCAGATGGGGTAACTGAGATTAAAAATGCATCAGACGCTGCAAGATGCAACACAGAATTGCTGCACAGATATCACTTTGAGATGATTGCAAGGGATGGAATCTTTTTCCTACCCGGAAAACTTGGCGCAATATCAAATGCCCACAACGAGTCAGACATTAGAAAATTAGTACAGGCGACAAGCAGATTTTCTTCAACGATGTAACTATTACAAAAAAACTGAAGATCAATCCGTATCCAAGTTCTATTTTTCATGCCTGTTTGCAATCTATATGCTTAGCTGTTTCAGATAAACACGCACATTATTTTATAGGGGGTACGTGTAAAAAGAGAACGGTACACAGTATTTGGAATCTCTAAAGACTACGTTTAGTACAAGCAGGATTACCCTTAGGCTGCCAAGTATGCTGTTTGAGGAATTAAGAAAGGAAGCAGAAGAAAAGGACCTTCCCCTAAACTCGTTTGTGACCAAAGTCCTCAGCAAGCACATATCATTTGACAAGCGTTTTGAGATGATGCCAACCATACTTACTTCCCAGATACTGTTTTCAGCAATACTTGAGACCATGGATGAGGCATCCATGAATGCGGCCGCAAAGCTGGCACCAAGGATGGTAAAAAAGCAAGCCGCGCTTGGCGGATGGGAATACAACATTGACAATGTCATAGAAAACTACTTTTCAGTCATTGGGAAGTATTGCGGATGGTATCAGTTCAGGTACAAAGCAGACAGAGCAAACTATACCCTTACTTTTGAAACCAGCATGGGTCGCAAGTGGACTAGATTTGTTTCAAAATACATCAGATCAATACTGGAGTCTCTCAAAGTTCACATTACTGACGAGTCTGTCGATGACGAGGTCATAGTATTCAGGTTCCTAAAGTTAATAGTTTGGCAACCATCAGCCTAAATCATAAAGTAATCTCATCACAAGCTACTTTCACAAATCCAATCGTATAATTTAAGAAGTGTTTGACAAGATGGTAATTTTTCTCAATAACCAGATTTATTAAGTAATATTTCAGATTCGTTTTCGTGTACAAGATAGCAATAATTGCATCAATGCTGGTTTTACTAATTCCCCTGGCGTCTCACTCATTTGCCTCAAACATCGAGATTGACATTCACACAGGCTCTGCGGATCCAAATCAACACCTCACATTTTATCCTCCTTCTTCATCGGCGTATGTTGGCGATACTCTAGAATTTGGAAACGGTGATACCGTTCCCCATGAGGTGGTTTCAGGAACTCCAGATTCTGGCGCAGACGGCAAATTCGATAGCGGTATGTTGAATCCAGGTCAGTACTATTCTTACACCCTCACACAATATGATGTTGGCACGTTCAAGTTTTATGACAAGACGTACCCATGGATGACTGGAACAGTATTGGTCCAAGAATCACCCACCGGATACAAAGTAATACACAATGTTGGGGCAGATGCAGGGGACGGCAAGACAACGTTTGATGTCCAGTACCAATCAGTTAAAAACATAATTTCTGCCAACATCGGCGCAAAAGACAAGTCACTTAATCTAGTGCTGGTAGGCCAGACAAACCAGAACAGCAACCTTACGCTCAATCTTCCAACAGGTCTTATCACCCCACCGTTCTTTGGAGTACAGCTTGACGGTCAGTTCACAAAGAACTTTACTGAAACCCCCGAGCAGGGAATGACAGTTCTCACAATACCCATCACACCGACTACAGAACAGGTCAGCATTGTCGGCACACATGTAGTTCCAGAATTTGGACCAATCTCATTCCTAGTTCTTGCAATATCGGTCATTACAATAGTGTTGTTTGCAAGACTTAGGCCAATCCATAAACTGGGATAGATGCTCCAGTGATAGGCCTTGCGTCATCAGAGGCAAGGAAAAGAATCACATTTGCAATGTCAACTGGTTTAACCCACTTGGCATAGTCTGCACCAGGCATTGCAATCCGGTTTTCCTGCGTATCAATTATGCTTGGCAGAATGCAGTTGACGTTGACTCCTTTTGATTTTACTTCCTCAGACAGTGACTCGACCAACCGTATCACGCCAGACTTTGATGCAACATATGCAGCATCAAACCCAGTTCCCTTCAGTCCCGGCCTTGCAGCAACGTGAATTATTTTTCCACCAGATTGTTTTACCATTTGTGCTGCAACGTGTTTGCTTAGCAAGAATGCAGTCTTGAGGTTAAGGTCCATCATCTCGTCCCACTCTTTTTCATCAATCTCTGTTACCGGCTTGCCTGCAATGTATCCTCCTATGACATTTGCAAGTACATCTATCCTTCCGAATCGCTTTAGCACTTCGGAGACTAGAATTTTTGCGTCGTCTTCTTTTTTAAAGTCACCCCGCAGTAAGAACACATTTTTTGATTGACCACACATCTTTTGCAGCAGTGGAAGGGAATTATCAGAATAGTATGTCAAAACAAGCGATGCGCCAGCCTTTAGAAATGCTTGGCCGACATCGACCCCTAGGCCTCCGCTGCCTCCCGTCACAAGCACCACCTTTCCTGAGAAACTAAGATCTTTCATGATACAACGAACCATATCCCCAATTAAAAAAGAATCTTTTTCACTTGGATCAAGTTTATCAGATGATACCATGATATGATATCATGTCAAAAACCAACAAAACTAACGATTGGGATACCCTATGGGCAGAATACACAAAACTTCTAAAAAAGTGGATGCAGGATTTAGAGTCTCTGCAAAAGACAAGTTCTGAGGTCCAAGAAAAGTACAAGGAAGTCATGTCAAAAGCAATCAATGAATCAAGCCAGAAGACAATGAAAGAGTTTCAAGAAAACTGGCAAAAGGCCATGACGCGGGCAGGAACAGAAGCATTCAAACAGTTTGGCGAGAACTGGCAAAAATCAATCAGCGAGGGAGGGCTAGAACAGCTAAAGACATACGGCGACATGATGAACAAGTTTGCCGAAACGTGGCAAAGAATGTGGAGACAAAATTAGGCAGGAAATGAACTGAATACTAGTCCACAGGTTTTCCGCCAGTCTTTGATTCTACCTCGTCTGCCATAATGTCAAGTTCTGATGTATCCCCTAGTTTTTTGTATGTCATCTTCTCAAGCGTCTTGATTATGCTTTTTGCAGAACGATACTGCGGTAGCTTGGGTTCGTTGAGTTCAGCATACAGGCCAATGCCCTGAATCCCATTCATCTTTGCAAATCCCAAGATGAGGCCGTTGAAGCCGGTGATTATAGAGGCCTCAGGCGTTGTTGCAATTCCAAGCTTGCGCACTTGGTCTGTCATCTCTTTTGATGTTGTGGTGACAAAGGTTGTAGGATCTTTTCCTATCGATTTTGTAGTGTGAAAACCTCCAAGTGTATAGATGAACCTTGTTGAATATTTTTTTGCCACATTGATGACATCTTGGCACAATACGTTGAGCTCCTCTGTAGAAGAAGGCTGGCCTGAACCACCTCCAAAAACAATAGTATCTTTGCCAAACCTGTATTCCCACTTTTCTTCTGGCAGGTCAATGTATCCGCCATTATCTATCACATAGGCAGGATAGGACGGCAGGACTTCACGAAAGACTGTAGTATTGAGATTCGTATTGATGAAATCTATCACTATGCTTCCAACGTCACCCATGTCCTGCATTGCAGCAATCATGAGCGGTTTTTGAAGATCGGGTTCTTTTATTTGAGAAAACTTCACACCGGTTCTTTATACAAAATATGATTAATACTTTCCAATCATTACATTATAAGATATAAATGGAATTTTGAAAGATTGTGTCATGGGCAAGTACGAACTTCCACCTTTACCATATTCGTATGATGCTCTTGAGCCGTACATCGATGAGGCCACCATGCGAATTCATCACACAAAACACCATCAAGCATACGCAGATGGGCTAAACGACGCACTTGCAAAGATAAACGCATTGTCTCATAAAAAGTACATAATTAGAATCTTGTCTGATCTGGCTAGTGTCCCTGAAACATCAAGAGATGCCGTCAATTTTTACGGCGGTGGATATGAAAACCACCGAATGTTTTGGGAGAGCATGAAACCAAATGGTGGTGGCAAGCCCAAAGGAAGATTGTACGATGAGATAGGAGTCTATTTTGGAAGTTTTGACGAATTCAAGAAAAAGTTCTCGGAGGGGACCATATCTATCCAAGGAAGCGGATGGGGATGGCTCGTATATAACCAGACATATTCAAGATTGGAGTTTATGACAACGCCAAATCAGACAAGTCCCTTGACTACAAGAAAGATACCTCTCTTAGGACTTGATGTCTGGGAGCATGCGTATTATCTCAAATACCAAAACAAGAGAGCAGACTATGTTGAATCGTGGTGGAATGTTGTTAACTGGTCAGAAGTTGAAGAAAGATTTCTCAGAGTAGCATCATGATATACCAATATAGATATGATTAGTCTGAAACTCATATTTTTATAGACTTTTTATCGCCTAATGAATAATGGATGCCTATTTGGAAGAAGAGTTGTACGACCTGATGACCTTTTGCATCCAAAATGATCCATCCTCTCCTGACTATGGCGCCAAGAAAGATAGAGCGTACCAGATAGGAAAGGAGCTTTACAATGATGGTGGTGTAGATGCGATGGAAAACATGTACTTTGCAATACAAAATAGGATAAGCGAAGAGATTCAGAAAGATGCCAAGCCCTACAGGTCATGGTGGAACGGCATCACAGACGAATGGAAGTATTAAGCAGCGGCAACCAACGGTTCTTCTTCCATCGGTGTTTCGCGCATTTCCTTTCGTGCTTTGGCAAGCGCCATTCTCATATGTTCAATTTCTATCTCATCAATCATTTCGCACATGAGGTAAATTATCAGAATCAAATACTTAAGTTCTGTGAAAACTTATGCTATGGTTCTAGAAGATGCGTCCTCTTTTACCGGACTCAGACTTGAACAATAATCTTTCCATTGATGAGTAAACAAGATCTCCTTGTCCCCGTACACATAGCAACCAAGCACAAATTTTTCGCCGTTCTTTATTGGAACATCTACAACAAACCTTTCCTGCTCGTTTACTTTTCTAAAATACGTAGGCTTTAATCCCATAGAATAAAGTTCGAGTACAAATTCAAATGGATTTGGGTGCTGCATCTTGTCTTTTACGGATTCGTATACAATGTATCGTGCCGCATATTTTGCCGCATCGCGTGCAGCATCTCTTGCACTCTCACCTGACACATATCCTCCGCCATACCATCCATAATTGTCACGTGCACTATAGCTTGCCTGCTTCCATGCATAGTCCCATGCAGAATCCCAAGTGTTAGTTCGGCCTGATTTCATTGCGGCAACTCTTGCAAGATCCCATAACGAGTCGCTTGCATGTTGCAGTGAGCTGGTATCTTTTACCCACGGTATCAGGGCATTGCCGTACCTTTCTATCAACTCGTTTATCTTTAGAAGAATAGAATTTGCTTCCTCATATGTTCGTGCAGGAGTGAAATATTTTATTGATTTGATCTTTGAGACTTGGTCATTTATTGACAATACATCATTTGGTTGTGACAAATCAATTATCAAAACTTTTTTGGTTTAATATTAATCTGTTTTTTCAGAACCTTTGTTATCGGAATCTTGTTGTTTTTTTGTATCCTTTGGAAGCCACAACCTAGCAACAGCCCCCATCATGAACCCACCAACAACTACTATTGCAATTCCGCTGATTATCAAAACAAATACTTTGACAACCGACTTGATAGAGACCATGAATTAGATTAGCTTGTCGCCCATTAAATACGGATTGGCCTAGTTCTAAACATATTTGATTGTATGACGCAATTACGAAGTTTCTGCTACTTTACCAAACTGGTCCATTACCTCTTCCACGCTTTTTTCAATCTTGCCCTTTGCCATAAACCCGACCAGCTTGAGCTTTCCTGCAAGCTTAAAGTCACCTTCCACAGTAACTTTGGTGCCTTCAGGAATAGAAGCATATGTTGTAACTATGCGACTGTCCTTGGCATCTCCAGAAAGAAGATAGACGTCATCTATTTCGGGTGGAGTAAGAATGTGTTTTGTTGTCTGGTGTACTTCTCGTCCTGCCATTACAGCGTGATCCTCAGTGGTTATTGTGTTGCCTTCTCTTGATATCACTTTGACAGACTTGAAAAACTGTGGAAATTTGCTTGGCAGACTCTCAAAATCTGTAACAATATTGAAGATCTTTTCTCGATCTGCTTTGATTATTTTTTCAACTTTGATTTTTGGCATATTTCCCTTAAAGATTTTCTAGAATTAAAAGGTGTAGTTTGGAATCACTTGCTTTAAATTGAGTAGATCTGACTTCAACGCAAATGTCAGACGATACAATAAGAATGGTTCAATCCCTCATTGATTCTAAAAAAGGAGATGTTTCAAGATTGCAGCGCATCTTGGATACATTGAAACAAGGAACGCCTCTTGATATTTCTGATCAAGACTATTTGCATTCAATTGCAAATGAATCTCCTTCTGAAACTTCATCACCCTCTGAAGTTTTGGAGAGCCAAGATGCAGAAAAATTAGATTCTATCGATTTTTCAGAAAATGAAGATAAAAAACAAGAATCACTTGACAAAGCAGTAATTGATGAAGTTAAAAATCCGCCGTCGAGAAAAAAAATTGCAGTAATAACATCGGTAATCGCTGCAATAGTGATAGCGTATGTGGGGCTTGACGTTTATTCCATAGGTACGCTTGAGTTCAGACCGCATTCTGGAAACCAATATCCAATCTCACCCACGGAGATTCGCATACAAGCAGATGTTTGCAACCCTTCGTTCTTTCCTGCGACTTTTAACAAATATGAGATAAGCGCCTTTTACAATTCAGACTTGATAGAAAAGGCCGAGCTTGATGGCGCCACGGTGTCGCCCAAGTCTGCATCCACATTGGACGGCATATTTGCATTAAATGCAGAGGCAGTGCTCAAACTAAAACAAGAGAATGTTACTTTCGATCCCAGCCTTGCAAAGATAACTACTACAGTAGATGCTCCCATATTTGGCGCAATTCCATTCTCTGTAGTGAAACAATACAGCGCAGAACAATTCCAAGATGTGCTAAAAAACGGACCGCCTGGATCTTTTAGTTGCTATTGAGACTTAGGCTTTTCCTCGTTCTTTGAGTCTTTGAAGCATTCTCTTCTCGCCTTCTGCAAATCTTCGCTTGTCATCTTCAGCCTCAAGTAAAAGTGGGGGAACCTCAGTGGTCTTTCCATCAGGCCCCAGTGCGACAGATGTAACATACGCAGTGTTTGTAAGCACCCTCTTACCAGTCATCAGATCTTCTGCCTCAACCCTTATCTCTATCTCCATCGAAGAACGATGAACATAGTTGAGTCTGGCATTAAGAATCAGGGCGTTTCCGACATAGACAGGTTTTAGGAAATTAACCCTGTCGATGCTAGCTGTTACCGTATTGGTTTTGGAATGTCTTTGAGAGACCAGCCCTGCAATAAGATCAATTTGTTTTAGTATCTCACCACCAAAAACATTTCCTGCCGGATTGGCATCAGACGGAAACATTCTGACAGTCATTTCTGCTTTTGATTCGTTCGGACTCTTTGGTGGAAGAACCATTGGTTGTCAGAGATTAGGAGGCGAATTTATGAGTTGTTCTTCTTTGAGTCTTTGTCTTCTGACAAGCTTGGCTTGGATTCATCATATGAGTACAGCGAGTCATCCCTCACATAGGTTCCATTATCAGCAAATTTGCCTGAACCAGTTCCTTTCTTTTTGTACCAAACCTTGACAATCACTGCAAGCGGACCTCCAATTACACCGATTATCAGCGGTATTGTCCAATCTATGAACATGTATCACAGTTGTCATCCTAATCATAAATATCTTGACACAGTTCAACTTTCACGATATTTAGTGTAAATCAGTCTTATATTGTCGACATAACAATGACGAACAGATGAAGTATTTTTGGTGGAGATTGATAGATTATGCCACGGGGGTCTTTGCAGGAGGCGGAATAATATTTCTCATCTCCAAGTTCCTATGTAACAAGTGTCTTGGCTCATACACCACAGTGCTCTTTCTTGCAATATGGATAGCATTCATGCTTATCGTAAACTTTATCTTCCAAAGGATAATCCCGAAGAACGCAAAAAACTAGCGACTGTTTGCAGTGTATTGCACTATATTCCTAGGCTTTATCATTTCTGAAAACCATACAGTATCATGCAGGCAAAACTTGTTACTGGAGATTATGATCCATACAAGGTAAGATATTCGCTTGACAGACTTTTGATTAATAGAGGCAATGAGTTCAGAGAGATTGCAAATGCAATAGGCTATCCTGTCTCACAACCACGTTGGGAAGAGTTCATACTTAGATTCTGCCTTGAGTTTGACGACTGTTTTCATATGTGGTCTGACAAGGAAGACAACATCGACCACAACAAGGTACACAAATGCATGACAATGATGAGGCAGATATCAATAGGCAAGACAAACATGACTGAAGTCACAAAGCTTCAAAACGCAGCATATAGAATTGCAGAAGACTTTAAGATACTGTATCAAAGGCTCAAGTGATTCTTTCAGAAAGCAAATATAGCTACGTCAGATATGTCTATTGAATGAACGTATTTGAAGAGTTTTGCAAAAATGTTGTTGCGTTAGATCCCAAAATAAGATTTGCAGGAATTGCAGATGGGGATGGCAAGCTAGAGGCAACCGCAGACAGAAAAGGGCTTTCTCCCTTACTGAATTCCGAAGAGAGAGCGCAGTATGCAATTACTGCTGCAACAAGACAGTATACCAGACTGAGATGGGAGTATAGACTTGGAAAGATATTGTATGCAAGCTCACATTATACAAAGTTGATAAGAGCAACAATTCCTATCGCAGACGAGAACAGCAGGCTTGCACATGTTTTGCTGTTGTCGTTTGATGCAGATGCAGACAACTTTCACCAGATAATCACAAAGAAGATAATTCCACTTGTTGCAAAAAATATGGCCAATTTTCTCAAGGCCACTGAGAAATAGCAGAACCAATAATTACCAAATACTACCTTAGTAAGCCATGTCTACACCCACAGATGGGGCTCCAGAAGATATTCTAAGGACAGAGCAGATCGTCAAACCAAATCGCAAGACATTCCACAGAGAGCTCTACACCCTTTCAATAAAGGCAATCATAACCGTAGCAGGGTCATGGATAGCTCTTCATTTGTTTGAGTCATTTGTAGCTCCACTAGTTGGTGTAACTCATCTTCACATACAGATTGTAGGAATAATTGCTACAGTAGTAATTGCGTTTTTAATAATTACAGCAACAGGACGCTTACTCAAAAAATTCACAAGCAAAACGCATCCCCAGTTTTCTGCAAGCTTGTCATTTTTTACTATAATAGTAATTTCGCTCATTGCGAGCCTTTCCATACTTCACCAGCTAGATGTCAACCCACAAGAGATCCTAATTAGCGGTGGTGTAGCTGCAATCATAGTAGGTATTGGAGTATCCACCATCGTAGGAAACATACTCTCAAGTGGATTGATACTCACGACATATCCAGCCAAGATTGGAGATTCCATTCATGTTGTAAATGATAACATTCATGGAAAGATTGCTGAAATCAACTTGATGTATACTACAATACAGACAGATGAAGGTAAGGAGTACATTGTTCCAAACAATGCAATAATTCAAGGCAACGTCAGAGTGCTAAGAGATGTCTCCATGACAGAACAGCTCCCCTATTCTGAAGGTGACCAGATAGAACTAACAAGCGCAAATGAAAAATACGTTGGAATTGTTATCAAAATTTCGTCACGGTTCACCACAATACTAAATGAAGAACGGACCAAGGAGTATATCGTATCAAACAGTGTCATCTTGAGCGGTAACTTTACCATAGTAAAGCACCGTCCACGATCTTAAGAGCTAACTTCCACTACCGTCATTTACTGTTATCTGTGCCATGTTTCTGTTATCAATATACATCTGTACTCTAGAATCTGTACAAAATGGATAGTTTTGTTCCTGTCCTTTATTTTGTTCACAGAATTTTGATACCTGCAGCATCTCTTGATCACAGTCAGATGACGGCGTCGTAATGCAGGAATCTATGTCGCTTGCAATTGTACTTATTGTTTGTGGGGATTGAATGCTGTTAGTAAATGGCGACTCTATCTGGTCTCCTGATTGTTGATTGAATAGTGGAAATCCGATGAAGATGAAAAATAGTGCAGAAGATGCAGCAAGAGCGACACCTGTAATAAGTCCGTTCCTTTTATTCATCAATCTACTTTTCTTCTTCCTAAATTATAATCGATGTGGAACTATGTTACTGCAACGCAAACCTAGGTTACTGCAATCTTCAGCGTAAGCGGTGGAGACAAGGCGTCAGGATTGCTTATTCCCGACCAGACAAATATCTGTGCGGTATAATTTCCAGGAGCAGTTGGTGTCCAAGACTGGGATGGATTAAGAGACTGGCCCGCACTAAGGGTGCCTGTGAGCCATGACAACTGAATCACAACTCCGTTGTTATCTACTATTTGAACAATATAGGCAAACGGCAGATCTCTGTTTACGCCATTTGTTACATCTGCGGCAATCTGAACCTGCTTGTTTACATGCACTGTCCACGTTCCATTTTGTAAGGAGGATGTAACGTCACCATAGTTTTGTGCATGAGCAAGTGGAACTGCGGAGGATGCCACAACTGCTGCAATTACCAAGAAAACAAGGCGGATTTTCATCAAATGTTCTTGTGCCGACCTATTTTTTAGGATTGTTATTACAATTACTCCTTTCTTCTCTTAATTGAGAGAGTCTTCTGTACTTCATTAATGCTGCTTAGGAACTTTTGTTTTGCTTCATACTCATCTGTTACCTTGATTACAATCTCTGTTGGTGAAAACATTACATCTTTAACAAGTATGGGCGAACTTAACCCCAAAAGCTCGCTTAGTATATCAAAAATACTCTTGTATGTGTTTCCGCTCTTGTATTTGAAAAAAGTATTGCCGTCTGCAACCAATGGGTTTGATTCAAGCGGTATGACAAGGTCTGGCGATGTAAATTCAGAAATAAATGTGGAAATGTCATCATTTATTTTTGCCGTTAGAGTTTCTTTCTCTTTCAAAAGCCTCTCCTTTGCAGTCTCCAACTCTTGCGTTGCATCCACATATTGTTCGCCAATCATTTTTGCAAAGGTCGATTCTGTCGATATCTTCAGAGGTATTTCATGAATCCTAAAGTTTATTGTAGAAAGTTCGTCCTCAACGTCAGTTAACTGCTGCCTATTTCGCTTTATTTGAGTTGCAACTTGTTCTAAAAAGTTAAAGTCAGCCATGTCCTATGCACTGAACTGGTGAACAACATCCATCAGGCTTTGCTTGAACTCTTCAGTTGTAAGCCCCCACTTACCATACTCTTCCTTGTAGCTATCCCATGACGCTTCAGCTTCGCTTGCAATCTCCAAGATCTTCGGTCCAATCGCCTTGGTGTTTACAAGGATTGTGACATTGGCTTGTTCTGTGTCCAGTATAGGAATCTTGACAAATATCATACGTGATTCTTCAATATGGAATCTATCTTTTATCATGTTTTTGAGTACGCTTCTTTCTTTTTCGTCAAACTCGCCTTTTATCTTAACTAGTGCTACACAAGAGTCTCTCTGTCCACCCTTATCTCGTATATCATTCTCGTCGATATCAAACAAAACAGCATCGTTTCTCTTTCCAATGTGTTCTACTATAGAGTCCATGGTATTTCCTTTTCCTCCCGACATCAAGTCTGTTCCCCATTGTTTTTCTTCTGGAATTACAGGAATTACCCACGGTATTGCAAACCTTGGTTTCTTTGTTGCAAGCCATGTCCTATAGTTCGACATGTCCCACTCTGTCTCTCTTGCAAATGATGCAATAAACATTGATATTGCATTTGCTGCAATAAGGTTCATTCCTTTGTAATCCTTCCATCCTATTTCATGTTCTTTTGGAAGGTCGTCTATGATTGATTGCAATTTATCAGTCTTTTTTTCGTGCTTGTGTGCAAGTTCTCTCAGCCTCTTGTTTGAAAACAGAATGGAACAATCGCTATACTTTATTTGGTGTTCAAGGTTCATCACTATGTTAATCGCAGCAGCTTCAAAGATGACTGGGTCCCAGCCAAATTCTGGCAAAAGCCCAAACGATGCAATGGTTGCGTGTTCCTTGGTATCTTTCTTGATGTATTGCATAAATGCACTTGCAAAGGAACTTCCGGTTCCCCCTCCCATTGCAAAAGGTACTGTAAAGCCCCTTACTGGTTCAGGCGATAGCCCAGCCAGTTGTTTTTGCATGTCAAACTTTTTAGTCACTTCGTTGATGAACCTGCTTCTGCCCTCTGCCCAGTTTCGTGCAGCTCCTCCTGCACCATGGATAACATGTTTGTCCCGTAGTGCAAACAGATCAGGATATGATTGCAGTATAAGGTTTGCAGCTCTTGGGTCCAGATCAACCAGTAATGCTCGTGGAATTAGAGGAATTTCGTTGCCTCCATAAGAATTAGGAAATCTCAAAATCGTGCTGCCGTATCTTTTCAAGACACGTGACTCGTCCTTTTCTCCTTTTAGCGTCGGTTTGAGAGGATCAGCTCCTACATCAATCAACAATCTCCTATAGGCTTCTGCACCAAGTCCTATGCCACAATGTCCAAAGCAAGTCATCAGAACAGGAGCAGGTGGAAGAGGAGCGTTAATAGTAGCCAATACTAATCACCATTATAACAGAGAAATGCTCACTTTAATCCTAGAGTGTAAGATTGTAAAGCGCATACTTGATTGTTCTAGACATGAAGATATCATCACGAATGGTTTCTCCTTATACGTAACAGGGTCAGTTTTTGGATTTAAAATTTAAGAAGAAATCATTCTTTTGTATGGTTCAAAAATCAACTATTGCCTTTTTCAAGTCCCGAAACTCTTCTATCGTAATCTTTCCCTCTGCTAGTCGTATCCTAAGAAGTTCCAAAGGGTCTTCCAATTTTATTCCTGCCAGAACGTCTGCGGTTTCTACTTTTTCTTTTCCAGATTCCTCAGAAAATAGATTTTGTACGTATTTGTAGTCAGACATGTAGACTGGATGGCTTTGTTTCATAGAATCAAGTATTTCACGCAGTCGTTTGGAGTCTCCCTTGCCTGAAGCAAGCAGTGTTTTCACATTTTTTGCAAAGTCTTCTGACATGCTACTTCACAACTGCCTTGAACCGCAAGTCATCTTTTAGTCTATTAAATGCAGAGTCTTTTACCGCCCATCCCTTTATTGTCTTTCCATAGTACAGTATTGCCTGAGCAAGTAGCTCTAGTGCCTCATTGTCTTCTCCAAGCTCTGCTTTGCTTCTTGATTTTGAATAAATCACGGTTCCATTTTTTGGACTATTTTTTAGAACTTTATCAAATAATATGATTGCATCAGAGTGCCTTCCAAGCTCTGCAAGACTTGTTGCCTTGTAGAATATGGCTTCAAAGTTTTCTGGTTCTCTTTCCATTACTTTGTCAAAGCATGATAACGCATCCTCGTGTTTTTTCTGTTTACCAAGTACAAGGCCTTTAAAGTATGATGCAGAAATGTTTTCAGGCTCAGCTGACAAAACATGGTTAAAACACTTTAGTGCTTCATCATATTTTCCTATACCAACTTCAGCAATTCCCTTGTTGTACATTACTGGAACATAGTTTGGATCGACTTTTAGGGCCTTGTCATAGAAACTCAAGGCTCGTTCAAATTGCTGTTGTTCTGCATATAGGTTTCCCAAGTTGTTCAAGGCCAAGATATGGTCAGGTTCTTTTTGGATTATTTTTTCAAAAGATTCTATTGCATCCTTGTTTTTCTTTAGATGGATTAACGACAAGCCTTTGTTATATAGAGCGTCCAGATTTGTTGGATCTGCCTTCAAGGCCTTGTCAAAAAACGATATGGCGTCCTTGTGCTTTCCAAGTTTGGCATAGCTCTTTCCTTCCGATACCATTCCAATAGATTTGTTTGGGTTTTGTGTCATTTGTTCTATTTTCTGATTATTATCGAATACAGCAATTGATTTAAGTTTACATCAAATCAATTTAGAATGCTCAATACGTGACAATATCCAGATATTCTCAATGTGTGATAACTACACATTGAAAAATTTGTTGATGAAATAAGGTATGATATCAACAAATTAGAATCCCTGATCTGATCAGATTGTAAAAATTGTATGATAAATGACGAATTTTATGGAATGCAAGAATACAGGCATATTTGTTTTAATTTTTTGATACAAATTCAAAAACGATAACGCCGTCATGTTGTGACTCGTTTGTAATTATTACTTTTAGCGATTCCAGAATGGGTTTTACATAATAACTCAAGAAAGAAATCCATTTGGGGATAGTAGAATCAGCACAGAAAACTAATCGGTACTTGTTGTGTGACACCTTGTGCGAAAATTCAAACCATTTACAGTACTTGCCTATCACTGCAAAGTAATTATGAATTACATGATCTACATCATATTGCATTCCTATGACATTAAATAATTTCTTAACAACTCCAGGACCTCGGTCTGCCAATTCTTCTATATCATCCTCATCCAACTTGTCTACAATTAAAAGAAAGAAATCATGTGGAAATACCACATTTAAAATTGCGTTCACGTTTTCTTCATAGATTACATTTTTGTTTAGGATTTTGTTTATGAAGGCATTAAGTGTAAGATCTGTCTTGGATGCTTCCTGCTTTAGAATTTCTAATAGATCAGTTTGTAATCGTAGAGTTACTCTGTTAGTTGGCTGCCTTTCTAAAAGTTCCAATTTTTGACCTCCCCACATACAACTGCATCAGGTCTTAAAACGATCATTGTGTCAGTTAAACTGACAACAGGTAGCAGGTCTTTTCTAATCAATTATAGCGCTCACTGCCTCTATTTGGGACTGCTTGGTTAATTTGCAATCTATTTGCATTTAAATATTCAAATTTTTTAGATAAAACAGGCCTAGTCTTATCTGCTTTGGTGCTTTCAAATCTAGAACTAAAAATTTTGTAAGAGAAGGATTGATGCAAGGCTTTCATTTTAAAAAAGACAAATTCCATACATATTAAAAATTGCGTAGAAATTCTTAGTGTTGTAGTGTGACAAGATGCACATATGAGTAAACCCTAACTGTATTTTACTGTTAACTATATTTGGATTGTGTAAAACTGATACAGAAATTTCTTACCATGATTTCTTATAGTAGATTTCCCTCTCATCAACAATTGTGCAAATTTCAATGCATTAGAATCTAATTTTGTATAGTTTCTGGAAATGCTTTCTTTATGTATCGTGACAAGATAGGATATTGCACTATCAGAGATGAGAGGACAACACCAAACGTGATGGGTTCCAAAATATCCTTAAAGTTGTTTTCCGGGAGCGTGGCAACCAATGCAACGGACAGCGCTCCACGCATACCTCCTATCATTATTACATGTCTCCACGCATTTGGCCATTTTTCTTGAGTGAGCCTGTGTGTTGCTGCAAGAATTGGATATGTAGATGCGGCTCTTGCTGCCAAGACCGCACCAAATGCCATGGCTATTAGTGGCAAGTTCTTTCCCATGTTTAGTATATCCATACTCAATCCCAAGTACAAGAAAGCTACAGAATTTGCAAAAAATGCAATCATATCCCAGAAATGTGAGCTGTACATTTGCGCCTTTTCGCTCATTATCCCTTTACCTTTCATGACGAGGTTTCCAAAATAAAGTCCGGAGGCAGCCGCTGCAACAAGACCTGAAAACTGTAATGCGTTTGCAACAACTACAGAACCAAACAAGACAGCAACAGAAAGTGCAGTCTCCGGCAATGGTTCATTCATAAGTTTTATCAAGAATCTGGCTGCTATTGCAAATCCAAGACCAATTGCAATTCCTCCAAAGAACACAATTGCAAAATGCTCTAGTTGTCCTAAGATATCTACATTTATCTGATTGATTGTTTCGGTTGCTTCCAGCGCAGACCCCTGTGCAAGGGCTATTGCAATTATAGAGGAAAATATGACAACACCAGTAGCGTCATTGAAGCTGGCTTCTGACTGCATAAGTACAGTCAGGGGCATTGGAGCCTTGATCTTTTTGAACACCTCTATTACTATAGCAGCATCAGTTGGCGCAATTAATGCAGCAAATGCAAAGGCAACGATGGTCGGCAATCCGGCCACATACGAAAGCAGAAAACCTCCCACCAGAGTAGCTAGAACTACACCGAGGGTAGAAAGTAACAATGATGAGATTCGCACAGTTTTGAATTGTTCTCTGTCTATCTTCATCATGGCTTCAAAGATTAGAGGAGGCACAATGAAATACAGAATTAGTTTTGGGTCAACTTGGAATCTAGTTTTATCTATTAGCCCAATACCTGATACGTGTGCAAGCGATACCACAATGCCTACTCCAACTAAAACCATGGTGTAAGGTACTCTTGTTTTATTAGCAAGCAGGGAAGCAAGGAATATCATGCCAAGAAATATCGGAATAATCCATTCCGTTCTAAGCAATGAGCTAATGCTAATGTCAACCATCCCTAACTGTCAGGGTACCAAATTATAAAAACAGTTCCAAAATGTAGTTTGTTGTCGTTATTTCTCTTTTTTTCTGACATTGGTGTCTTTATCTTTTTTTAGTTGCCTAAATCCTAATAAGATTCCCAGTACTAGATTTACTACTCCTAATGCAGTGAGAGGGAAGATTGGATTTGCAAAATAAAACATCCCCATCCCAAGCCCCCATGCGCCAGCAACGAGAAACATGATTGTGATGGCTCTTAATTTTTGAGGGGATGGGTTTTTCATCAGCGTTGCTGACTTTATGACATTATTAAACATTGAGGATTTTTTACAAAAAACTATTGACCGAATTCTTTTCTTGTGTTTTCAACAAATTTGGCGTGTATCCTTATTCTTTCCAGACTTTGAGCAAGTTTCATTTCGATGCCAGGAACATGGTGCTTTGCAAAGAAGTGCCGAACCTCTCTTTCTTTTTCTAATGTACTCATTACAGATACACTACCAACTATTCTGTTTAACAGTGGATTTCCAACGCCAAATCTTGCTACCAGATTCTTCCAATTCTTTTGAATCCATGGCCACACCAATTCCTTTCCGTACGGATTTGCAACCATTCTTGCAACAGGTACAAACAGATTTTGCGTTCTAACGTCTTTTGAAAGAGTAAAAGCCAGAGTCTTAACAAGCAATCGTTTTTCTTTAAAGTTTGCAAGCGAACCAAGGAGTCTTACTTTCTCTTCTTGTGTTGATGCGTTACGATACATCCGAACTAGCTGTTGATAGATTTTCAAGTCTCCTCTCCATGCTACAGTCGAATACACGGCGGTTCGCAGATCAGGGTTTAATGAGTTGTGTCTGAGCAGATTCGAAAACCTTAGCGATGCCTCGTCACCTATCTCTTTGTCATCAAGTTTTCCAAGAGAGCTTATCAGCGTGTTTCTCAACAGAGCTTGCGTAGATCTTTCACCCTTTACTGGATCCCAACCAATTCTTTGGAATACCACATTCATGAAATATTGATTAAATTCTTTTATCTCATCCCAGAATTTCTCTTCTGATAATGTGACATACAAGAAGTTCAAAAATCCAACTATATCAGACAGTACTACATAGTCGTCCTCTTCCTCATAGTGCCTGACAAAGTCCAGATAGTGCTTGAGCGGATACTGGTTTGAGAGCACAAGTGCGGTAAGGTCGTTGTGTATGCTCCATCGGTCGAGATTGGAAATTTTTTTCTCCTCTACTAGTTTACCCAATCTTTCAAGTGAAGACTCGTCATATCTTACTCTGTAGAACCCTTTTTGGCCATCGTTTACCTTGAACCAGTGGCCTGTATACGGAATGGTGACAGGACCACGCATCATCTTGGTTATTATTTTATTTTCCATCCTAATTGATATTGGTATTATCCATCTTCCGTGTTGCGATGTGGTATTGCGTTCAAGCAAAAACCGCTTTTGCGATAATTTGATCTTAGAATCCATAGTAGCTGTTTCAATTATTGGATATCCTATCTGTCGTACCCAGCTATTCATCATCTGTCTCACTGGTTTTCTTGACGCAGAGCCAAGAGAGTCCCATAGGTCTTCAGTGGTTGCGTTAGCATATTTGTGTTTTTTTAGATAGTTATGAAGACCGTTTCGAAAGTTTTCGTGTCCGATGAAGTTTTCTAGCATCATAAGTACGCTTCCTCCTTTATTGTAGCTTATCTCATCAAATATTTGTCGAACATCAGCAGGACTTTTTACATCAACATCTATTGGATGAGATGATTTCAAAGAATCAAGGCTGAGTCCCCCCGTCATCTCAGAGATTAAGAATTGGTCCCAAAAATCCCATTCTGGATAGATCTTGTCTACTGCCTTTGTTGCCATAAAGGTTGCAAAGCTTTCATTGAGCCATAGATCATTCCACCATTTCATTGTTACAAGGTTTCCAAACCACTGGTGTGCAAGTTCATGCGCTACCACTTCAGCAATGTGTTGGAGCGTATCAGTAGAGGAGGTCGTGGTATCGTACAGCAGTACAGTCTCTCTAAATGTAATTGCCCCCCAATTTTCCATTGCGCCTGACGCAAAATCTGGAATTGCAATCATGTCAAGCTTTGGAAGTGGATATGGAATCTTGAAATAATTTTGAAAATATGACAAGAATTGTTTTGTGAATACAAGTGCCATCTTGCCTTGTTCTTTCTTTCCCTTTGTTGTAACAATTCTAACAAGGGTCTTCCCTAACTTGCCTTGAAGGAATTCAAAGTCTCCAACTCCAAGATATAATAGATATGTAGACATGATTGGAGTTCGATCAAATCTAAAAAGGATCTTTTTTCCAATTCTTTTCTTTGCTATGACTGGCATGTTTGAGATTGCAGTAAGAGAACCGTCTACCAGAAGAGATACATCAAATGTTGCCTTGGCCTCAGGTTCATCCCAGCACGGAAATGCGCGTCTTGCGTCTGCTGCTTCAAACTGTGTAGTTGCAAGATACCTCTCTTTTCCCTTGTATTCATATTTGCTCCTGTAAAACCCCACTAGTTTGTCATTTAGTGCCCCTACAAAGTCAATTAGAATCACTGCATTGCCAGAAATTTTTTTTGGAAGAGACAGCACTAGTTCTTCATTTTTCTCATCAAGTCTAATTTTTGCCTTGAGTTTTTTTTCATTTGCTATGACGGTACACTCGTTGATTTTGAGTTCAGCCGCATTCAATACGATTTGTCTTGTAGATTGTGATATTTTGACTAGAATTTTCTCTTTTCCTTTGAACGTGAATTTATCAAAATCCGGCTCAAATTCCAGATCATAGTTAATCGGTGTTACTGCTTTCACAGAATTTGATTCTAAAAGACGAGTAATATATCTTTGATCTATTTTAGGACACTGAGCAACCAATTCAAGAAATGGACGCTAAAAAATACTATTGCTACTGATTTTATTATTTTTCCCGCTATCATCGCAATAGAATATTTTACAATATTGTATTTCTTGGTGCCAGCTATAATGGATACAATGTCGCCTACGATTGGAAGCCAAGGCGAAAGGAAAATTATTGTGCTCCAGCCATACTTTGACATTATAGTGACACTCTTCTTTTCATATTTTGGAGTAGATTTTCGAAATTTGCCTATCAGTCTACCGTTGTATCCGAGATAATACGCAATGTATCCACCAAGTATAGAACCAGTAGTCAAGACCAAAAATACATCGACGGGATTTGCACCACCCAAAAGCAGAGTACTAGTGGTAAGCTCAGTCGGAATTGGAATAAACGAAGAAAACATTCCATTGAAAAAAAGTCCAATAAGACCATATTTTATGAATAGAGCGTCTCGAAATATTTCCTGTATTATGTCAGATAACATCGCCTGACCTTGCCCCTAGCTTGTTTTAAATGAATTGGAATATTTTTCGTCATAATCATAAATTGCGATAGAGATTTTCTTGAGAAGTTTTGTTTTTGATTTCTGTGCTTTTTTATCATGACTGTAATCTTTCTGCTCTAAGAGATGATGAAGGCGTTCAAGCTCCTCTCTTGTGAGCGCGTGAATACCTCTATTCATAACGATATCCAAGAGCTTTAACCGTTCCAGATCCTCGCTTGACATGCAGTACTCACAGTATTGTTTAATATTTGTCTTGCAAGATATTACTTGCAGTTGTTCTACAAGGTCTCAGTCTCCTTTCATAGAGACTATATCAAGGTAAAAGACAATCAGATAGAGATAGGAATAATGGCAAAACCGCAAAAGGGAGAAGCCAACGCAGAGATTATAAGAAAGATTGCAAAACACTTTCAAGCATCTCGTTCTAGTGTCAGACTGGTCTCAGGGGAAAAGTCAAGAGACAAAGTAGTACACATTGCAACTGAGATGGACCAGCATAAGATATAACGAGGTAAAAACTGCCCTTTTCCTGTGAAGAAGAGCACAAAAAAGATTATAGCGATAGCGTTTATGGCCGTATTCGTTCTTTCAACCATTGCGGTTGTAAGTCCCAGTATTTTCAGGTTTAACAATCCAGATAATTCTCAACAATCACTTACAGGAACGCCAAAGGATAACTACACTCCTGACAAATGGACAACATTTTGCCAAAGTGAGAATGAATCTAAATCTACCAAATACATCGCAGAGTACAAGATACCTACACTTTGTACACAGCCCCTATCCATTACAACAGATCCATCAGGAAAAGTCTGGTTTACCGAAACTAATACAGGCAACATGGCAGAATTTGATCCAACTACTAAATCATTCCAAGAGTTTGAAAATCCCTTATGGCAGAAAGGAGAAAAATCAATGATGTGGGGAATATACTATGAGCCAGATGGAAATATCTGGTTTAGTGATTCACAGCATAATTTAATTTGGAAATTCAATACGCAGACAAAGAATTACTCCAGATTTGTGTTTCCAAAGACACTAGGTCAATCAGAAGCATTTCCCCAGATGCTCAAGCCTGTAGGCTCTGATCTAGTTGTAAATGACTTTACAGGAAGAAAAATTTCCATCTTTAGTACGGTTCAGACAGGAACCAACTTGAAGACCATAGACATCAATTCTCCGGAAGACTATAACTTTACAAGCGATGTGACGGCAGATCCTTCGGGCAATATTTGGTATACAGTGTGGAATTACCAGCTCGGAGGAGAACTTGTAAAATACAACCCACAAACATCGCAGTTCTCAAACTATACACTTCCAACTGGCATATTAGCACCAAACGGAATCTCGATTGGCCCTGGCAATAAGGTATGGATAACTGATACTGCAAGTAGCATGTTCATCAGTTTCGATCCACAATCACAACAGTTTACCAAGTATATCACATCCCCACCACAGGTATCTACATATGGTAATGCATCAGGCTTGATCAAAACTCCTATTACCAGACCATATTGGAATCAATTCGATGATCAGGGAAGATTATGGTTCAATGAACAGGTAGCAAACTCATTAGCAGTGTTTGATCCTGTAAAGGGATCTCTTGTGGAATATCTAGTGCCTTCGAAGAACCCTAACTGGTCAGATTGCGGTACACTCACAGATTGTGGTGTAGCCCAAGTACTTGACTTTACAGTTTCCCACAACAAGGTGTGGTTCCCAGAATGGGTTGAGAACAACATCGGCGTGCTTGATTCATCAGTGCCTCTACCACTATCTCAAAATGCATCTGCTTCAAATATCACACTGCACAGGGGACAGAATGAAACTGTTAACGTAACTCTGGTTCCAAATGAACAGCTAAATGGACCAGTTGACATAATGACTCAGCAGACAGCTAGCTCCCAAGACCTTAGGGTCACAACATCTGACAAATCAATAGTATTAGATAAACAAAAAACAGTAACAGTAAACATTTCTGCAGACAACTTTGCTCTTTCAGGAACCTACAAATTATTGATTGGTGCAAGATATCAAGACGTGACAATATCACAGTTCGTTACTGTGACCATAGCATGAGAAGTGGTTCCAAAATTAGATAGCTCAATTGGAATTTCCCTCTATTGTACCAAGTTGGATGGTAGCGGAGGCAGAATAAAGACATCTTATGACCAGTTTTTTGTCTCAGAAGTACTACGGGAAAAAACGCTTGATAGAATATCCAAGTCTGGAACCTATGCAGTTTATAAACTAAAGAAATCAGGAATTGACACAAATCATGCTCTTTCAGAGATATTCAAAAAGTACGGCCTCAGATTAAAGGCGCTAGGCCTAAAGGACGCAAACGCTACAACAGAACAGTATGTCTGCGACATGAATGTTTCACGCGGATGCAAAGACATAACAACAAACAGGTATTCCCTTGAAAAAATTGGTTTTGTGCAAAAGCCTCTTACAAAAAAAGACATGGTTGGCAACCACTTCAAAATAAAGATAGAAGGAGCTGATTTTGGAAAGGTTAGAAGTTTTGATCAACATGGCATGATATTAAATTTTTATGGATATCAGAGATTTGGAAGTAGAAGACCAGTCTCTCATCTAATAGGAAAGGCAATAGTGCAGAGATGCTTTGAGCAGGCAGTAGAGATACTGCTTTCAACTACATCGGACCATGATCTTCCCGAGAATAACAAGATAAGAGAGGAATTGAAAGACAAAGCAAATTATTCCAGAGTCTTGAAATACATACCTCCTCAAATGGATGTTGAAAGAGTTGTTTTAAAAGAAATGACTGAATCTAACAATGCATTAAAAGCTTTATACTCAATCCCAATTTCACTTCGAAGATTTTTTGTTGAGGCGTATCAATCATTTATCTTCAATCACACAGCAAGCATGTCCTATGAGGCTGGAGAAGACTTGGTGCATCCGCAAACAGATGATGTATGTTATGATAAGGACAATAATTTGGGCAGATATCAAAATGATCCAGCGCAAAAACTGGCCATACCTATAGTTGGATACTCGTATTCAAAGAAAAACAGATTCGAATACTATATATCAAAAATACTTCAGGAAGAACAGCTAAACCCAAAAGATTTCTTTGTCAAAGAGATGCAGGAGGTAAGCAATGAGGGCGGCTTCAGACAATCAGTCATGCATTGTAACAATTTCACGGTAGACGAACCGTTTGTTAGTTTTACACTTTCTCGAGGCTCATATGCAACCATTTTGTTAAGAGAAATAATGAAACCCAATGATCCTATTGCGGCAGGTTTCTAATGAGGCCCATTCATTTAACATCAGAAATTAGTTGAAATATGATCTGTAAGAACTTTTATTGTGAGAGTTGGCAACATAGAGCATGTTTGATAGTTTTTTTACCAAAATAACAAGAGCGCCAGAATTTCCAACTGATTTTGACTGGATTAATGTAGATAAACCTCTTTCGCTTGAAAGACTTCGAGGCCACATAATTGTACTAGATTTCTGGACATACTGTTGCATAAATTGCATGCATACTTTACCAGTCCTTGCCGATCTTGAAAAAAAATACGAAGGTAGACCAGTTGCCTTTATAGGCGTTCACTCTGCCAAGTTTTTTAATGAACAAGATAGAAAAAACATAGAAGAGGCAGTCAGACGGTATGAGATTTCGCATCCTGTTCTAGTAGACAGAAAGATGACGGTGTGGCAAAAATACGAAGTATCGGGCTGGCCCACAATTGTAATTATCGATCCAAAAGGAACTGTTGTCTACAAGCAATCCGGCGAAGGTCAGAAGGAAATGATAGAAGACACCATCGACGTTCTGCTGGAAAAACATGCCAAAGATGGAACCTTGGCTAAAGAGTCTATCAAAATGGCACATTTTACCCCAAGCGATAAGGCCACTCTTTCATATCCTGGAAAACTATCCATATCAAATGACAAAATAGCAATCTCTGACTCTAACCATAACAGAATCATCATAAGCGATATGACTGGAAAGATCAAACACGTCATAGGAAATGGCACTAAAGGGTTTTCAGATGGCGATTTTCAAAATGCGTTGTTCTTTAGACCTCAGGGAATAGTTTGGAGGGATGAAACAATATTTGTTGCAGATACAGAAAATCACGCAATTCGAAAGATAGACTTGGTTACAAAGACTGTAGTTACAGTAGCAGGTACAGGCAAGCAAGGACCATGGATGTCAAAAGGAGGAAAAGGGAGAGAAACCTCACTTTCATCACCATGGGATGTAGCTATAAAGGACAATGTAGTTTTCATTGCAATGGCAGGAAATCACCAAGTATGGGCATTTGACACTGAAACTGAGTTGGTGCGTCCTTTTGCAGGAAGCGGTTATGAAAACATAGTCGACGGAAATAGAACGCAGGCACAGCTTGCACAACCAAGCGGTCTTTCAGTTTTTGGTGATAAAGTATACTTTGCAGATAGCGAGACATCATCAATTCGTGAGATAGACTTGAGATCAAATCATGTTAAGACACTTGTTGGACACGGTCTTTTCGTTTTTGGTTACAAAGATGGGAGTCTAGACGAGTCATTATTCCAACATCCGCTTGGGCTGTGTGCCACAGGCAATCAAATTTTTGTTGCAGATACCTACAATTCTGCATTAAGAGAGATAAACTTGGAAAATGATACAGTGTCAACAATAATTGGAAAACAAGGTATTTCAGGCGTATGTAGACTCGATGATCCAAATTGCGATTCACTGGGGCTCTATGAGCCAAGCGATGTCAAGTTTTACAAGGATAAACTGTATATTTCTGACACGAACAATCATCTGATACGCGTCTATGATCTTAAAGCGAATATTCTCAAGACTTTGGAAATAAGCGTTTGATTTTAAATTAAGAAATCAATCAAAATAATCCTTCGGCACAATTCCTTGATTCGTTGCAAAATCCACGACTTGCTGAAAATTCACATTTCCTTTCTTATATTGTTCCCAGATAAATTCCAGGTATTCTGTCCTTTCCAAGCGTTCATTTTCCAGTAATTTGGGGGATCTTTTTATCACATCAGCGCACAACTTCTCAAGATGCGGATACTCAAATTTATCAAATAGTATCTTTAGCTGTTCCACATTCTTGTCTTTCTGCTTTGCTTTACCAAAAAATCCCATATTTCTTGTTAAATAGAGGCATTTAAAAACTCTAGAATTGTTTCTTGGCCTACAGAATTTTATCCAATTAGCATCAGAGGAACATGGTTCAAGTAAGAATTTAAAGCTGGATTTAGATTATTACAGTATGGAAAAGGCATACATCTTGATCGGATGCGAGCTTGGGGCAGAAAGCGAAATTGTAGAAAAAATAAAACGCATGGACAAGGTCAAAGATGCAAGGGTAGTCTATGGAGATTACGACATTGTAGTGGAAGCTGAAGCAAGTACAGATACCCAGCTTGATAATCTGATCACAAAGAAGATTAGAAAGATGGACAAGGTACGTTCTACTATGACCTTGGGTGTCGTAAGCTAGTTACAATTCCCAACACTACAATTCCCGCACCTACAGCGTCAATAGATGTGCCGTAGACAATCCATTTTGGATTAGAATACATAAAAGATGAAGTTGGTCCTACTACTGAGTTTCCCTGTAAAAAGAAGAGCGTTCCAAAAGAAAGCATGGTTGCGCCCACTATAATCAGCACAATCCCAATTCTCACACTGTTATCATAATCCTCTTGAAATAAAGGCAAAATGAATTGATAAATTAGGCAAAATCATTTGGATTTCTTTCTTTAATGCGCTTTCATAAAGCAAATTTCAGATTGGATGAGTGGGGACCTGACCTATTTGAGATTAGGCATAGTAGAAACTGGCTAGATATCAGCATATTCGTTGGAGCGGCAGTGCTTTCATTAGCGGTTTCTCTTCTATTTGGGGCAGAGATCAACAACGCCATAAAGCAATCCCCTATAATCATAGACTTGATGTTTATTCCTTCTTTTTTGATTGGTTTACTCTATGGCATAAAGATGGCAGAACGGGTAATGTCGCCTACCGCGCCTCGAAGTCCACTGCGAAGAGGAATAATCAAGATATTTCTGTTCATCTTCATGATGGGTTCCATATTTACATCAGTTTCATTTGCACTTCACGGTGGCGCTCATCCCCCTCAAGACTCGATTTTAAAAGAAGGACCTATACAATGGATAAATGAATTCGTTACAGCAAATGGCGGATTAACATTTCTAATAGTATCAAGCATAACTATGATGGCCGCTGCAACCAAGCGCATAGTTGGTATGGATGGTTTTCTAAGTAAAATTTTCACATTTGTCGGTACATACATTTTCTTTACAATGGTTGCATTAAGTCTGACACACAGCGATCCTACGCATTCCCAAGTCTACTTGTATGCATGCTATCAAGCCGGAATAGTTGGCGGAATATTTTATCAACTAAACAAGTTCACTACACGTTCAAACATGTGGGAAGACTACATGAATGGCTATTACTAGATCCTGCGGTATCTCAGGGTCAGAAATAAGATTCCAAAAGAAGCCAGCATTATTGCAGGTACGATGCCAGAAAACTCTGGCATATAGGTGGTTCCTGCAATGTCAGTCTTTATGTTCCCAGAATCATTGAATTTTAGAATCACGGTTGTGAGATTGCCGTTCTTGAGTATGATCGGTGACACTTGTTTACCATCTTGGTAAACAGTATAGTTTCCCCCAATGAGGTTAGATGGTATCTCTATTTCTGCAATGTTTCCAGTGTGAGTGCTATTGCCTAGAAATGTCAGCGTTTTTGTGTCTTTGTTAAATGTCACGTTTTGTACGTTGTAATTTGCTGTGGTATTTACTGTGAATGTGTATTGATCAGCCTTGATAGGCCATCCCCATTTAAGACCCGGATGGTCTAGACCATGAAATTGTACTTGCCCCAAGGCCTGTACGGAAAACAATACCGAAGCGAACACTAAAGCTAATACCAACGTTAAGAAAATAACTGATTTCAATTCTTCAGACCGGCAATTTTGCCACGCAGTTCTTTATCATTAGATATTCTCGGATGTGATGGATCAGCCAATATGACTTCATACCACAGATAGACGCCATCTTGATAAAGATAGTATGAACCAAGAAGTTTCAGGTTAGGAAATCTTTCAAGCACTCTGCGTTCAGCAACTTTTTGCATACTAAGTGCGGGTTTTATTCTCAGTACACCAAGATGTTTTGGTCTTCTTCCTGCAACAGGTCTCTTTTTGCGCATGTTGCCCCTACCAACTCTCATTCTTACTACTACAATGCCTTGTTTTGCCTTGTATCCAAGCTGTCTTGCCTTGTGCAGCCTGCTTGGTCTTTCAATCCTTTCAAGCGCATGCTGTTTTCTCCATTCTACAGCCTTTGCTCTAAGCTCAGTAGAGTTTTCTTTCCACATTTTAAGCCAGACCTGTTCTTGATGACTGGTCATATACTCCGCACTACCAAATTCCCCCTTAATATTCTGTTACAACACTAGGAATCATGTTTCAAAACCCTATTATGAAATAACATTATTGCAAAAATCATGGGAAGATTTGCTGTCATTCTATTTGTGACAATATCAATTTTGATTCTAACACTAATTGGTCCATCATATGGATTTACCCAGATCTCCATTGTCACAAGTAAGCCTGTTTACAAATATGGCGATAGCCTCTCCTTTTCAGTTACAGTTTCAAATGTTACCGGAGATATGGCTGTTTTAGAGATCGTTGACCAGTCGAATCATTCGTCGTCTCCCATCAACCTAATGATTACAAAACCAGTCTCAAATATCACTGCCCCCGTTCCATTTTATAGAACAACATTTCCACCTGGCACTTATTTTATCAGAATTCAATATGACGGAACCAATGCCGTCTCACCCTTTCAGCTAGTGGACGCTGAAAATATTGCAATACCGCCAGCATTCAAAGACGTAGCAGATTCATGGGTTCACAACCAAACATCTAACAAGTTATTTGGTGAACACATTGCAGAGCTCATCAATGCAGAAGTAATAAAGATAGATAATTACCAAAAACCAAATATGACAGTGATTCCATCATGGTTCAAAAATGATGCAGTGTGGTGGTCAAGTGGTTTTATTTCAGATAATGATTTCGGGCATGCAATAGAATATCTCATCAAGCATAATATAATGAAGGTCATCTGACTTTTCGTGATAGTTTTGCAGGTCTTCTTCTTGCGGCACTTGCAATTACAATTATTACAACAAGAGATATGGCTCCGATCACAGACAGATCAACATAGCTTAGGCTGATGGTTATGTTTGGCATATATGGTATCTTGAAAACAACATTTTGCGTCATGTTTACCTGAGTTGTTGCATTTTCCAAAGTAATGTTTGCCTGTGTAGATTTAGTTGTAGATGGAGTCATCGGGTTTGTGCTTGGCATTTCCGTAGTTGGTGGCAGATGACTGACAGACTGATTTGTTTGCGGCTTAGATGGCGTGGTTTGCGACGGAGTAGAAGATGTCAATGGGGCTTGAACGTTACTGCCAGCAGGTCCTGAGATTGCAACAAAAGTTCCAATTATCTCAATCTGCCTATTTCCAGGCGTAAGTTGAATCGATATATTTCTTGTAGTCGAGGTAGGATTTTTTTCTTCAACGTTTTCAAGCGTACCATCAACTACAACAATAAACGGAATGTCATTATTTCCTTGTTTAGAATCCAGAAGAGCTCGAGGTATGGTAAGTTCAAGATATGAATTGGAGTTTGATACTTGAACAGTTGCAATTAATTCATCATAAGTAGGATTTGTCTCCATGCCTTGCATATTAACTCCATTTGCAGTGTAATTTACCTGAAAAGTTTTTCCTGCTACAACGGACACAGTTCCCGAATCAGCAAAGGCTGGAATTATAGACAGCATTACAAGAACTATTACAGCAACTGCAAGTACTAGGCGTACCACGACTAGATAACGCCACGAAGAATCATTATTATCTTTTCTGCTATAACATTTGCAGCTAAAGCCTGAGCTTCTCTTGTCTGAGCTCCTATGTGAGGAGTACAGATAACGTTTGGCAAAGTGGCAAGCTTGTTTCCCACAGCAGGTTCTTTCTCAAACACATCCAAGGCTGCTCCTGCAATTTTTCCTTCCTTTATGGCATTGTAGAGTGCCTCTTCATCAATTATCTCTCCTCTGGATGTATTGATGAGATAGGCAGTTTTTTTCATCTTTGATAGCCTTTGTGTATTAACAAGATGTTTTGTCTCAGGCGTGAACGGTACATGAAATGATATGTAGTCTGCGCTTGAGAGCAAGGTGTCAAGATCAGTCTTGACCAGTCCTACTTCTCTTGCAAAGTCTTCCTGGATTGGAACTACGTCATATCCTATGATATTCATATTTAGTGCTTTGGCGTGTCGTGCAAGTTTTTTCCCAATATTTCCCAGTCCTACTATACCAAGATATTTACCAGAAAGTTCGCTTCCCATTAGTTCCTTTTTTAACCACTTTCCATTTCGTATCTCCCTGTCAGCACGCGGAATCTCCCTGGCAAGCGAGAGCATGAGCCCCAAGACAAGCTCAGCTACAGCGTTCATGGCTCCCTCTACCGCATTGATTACTCGTATGCCCTTTGCCTTTGCAGCATCCACATCAATGTTGTCAAGACCTACTCCAACTCTTGCAATTATCTTGCACGCATTGGCTTTTTCTATCAAATCTTTTGTCAATTTGGTTCTGCTTCGCACTATCACAATCTCGTAATTACCAATCTTCTCCTTAATTTGGTCAGGAGTGATTTCTGGTTCGTAAGTAATTTTTAAACCATTTTTTTGTAGTATCTCGTTTAATATTTTATCAACCTGATCACAAATTAGAACTGACTGATTCATACTCATGCAAGATGACCAATACTTACAGAATATAATCATTATTGTGGAATTTGGATAAAAAAGGAAAAAGTAGGATTATTGGACTTACTGTCCAGTCATGTTTCCTAGTTGGGCAGCACGATCGTTTGTGCATTCACAGTGGACAAATGTCTGCTGTGGTATGCTTGTTCCAGGCACACTCGAGACTGGAGGTACAGCATCCGATGGGTTTGGAGCTGGACTTGCTTGAGCTAGCTGCACTGCAGCCGCACCACTAAAGATGGCTGCGTAGTCATGGTTGACGATAACATATGCACCTGGTTCGTCATATACAACATCGACGATTGCATCTTGTGAACCGCCAATGTCCCATGTCTGTGTACCCATTGCTTGTACCATGTTACCCTGTGTAACTCTGTCCAATTGTGATCCTACAATGTGGAAGAACACTGGCATGTTGCCTTGGTTTACCACAAAGTATCTTACGTGTTGACCAACTGGTAGAATTATTGGGGCTGCCTCGTCATGACCACCTGCACCCTTCCACACCTTTGTTACAACTGGATCATAGCCAAATGGTTTGCCGTTTATCACAGTCCAAGTTGTTTGGTGCTTGAACATGGCATCTTGGTTGTATGAACCGTTGTCATCTATGTAGAGTTGGTTGAATTGCATGGTGAACTCATATGCTGCTGGAGAAACTAGTGTGTTGTTCAACACTACTTGACCATTTTGTGTCGCAGTTCTCTGGACTAGGAGTTTGTGGTATCCGTTTAGTGGATCAACAATTACCATTCCGTACATGCCGGAAAGAACATGTTGGTCCATACCAATTACACCTACACCTTCACAGTGATACTTGAAGGCACCAGGAGTTTGTGCGATGAATGCATATGTGTTTGACTTGCCTGGCATCACAGGACCAAAGTTTGGAACTGCAGATATTCTTGCAGCGTGGATATCAAGGCTGTGACCTGTCAGCTCAGTTGATGGTACATTTAGGGTAACCTCGATGACGTCACCTTGTGTTACTCTAATTGTCGGACCAGGAACTTGGCCGTTGAAGGTCATTGCATGATACATCTTTCCGCCAGGAATTGGCAGATCGACGCTTTGTGCAGTCAGTGTTACTTCATGGACGGTTCGACCAGCTGCTTTTTCAGCCGCTACTTGGTCTAACGGAATTGCATCCGCACCGAACATATTGAACACAAGACCGCCGACGCTTGCGACATCTTTTGCAGTCACAGAATCAATTGTCTGTGGTGTCACTTTGTCAATTGTCTCTGGTGATACGCCTAGGGCGTTACCAGCTACTGCCTGTGTGTTTGAATATGTGCTACCGAACAGAATTCCAGCCACTGCCGCTACTGCAACAATGGATAGTATACTGTATCGTTTATTCATCATCTCGAGTCTTTTTTATAAGTATATTAATCTATTGGGTTTTGACTGCAAAATAAGTGAAAGTTATGATGATACTTGAGATATTTTTGTAATTTTTCAAATGCGAATGAATATTAGGAATTTTAATGGTAGGGTGCACGTGGAATACAGAACAGACAGAGACTCACTTGGAGAAGTAAAAATTCCTGCTGACGCATATTATGGCGCGTTTACATCAAGAGCAATCAACCAGTATCATGTGACAGGTCTTAGGCCTCACATCAATTTGATAATGGCGTTCGTCATGATTAAGAGATCTGCCGCTGTTGCCAACATAAGAACCAAGGCAATAGATACTAAACGCGGAAATGCAATTGTCAAGGCATGTGACAAGATAATATCTGGAAAGTTTCTTGATCAGTTTCTCATAGAGTCGATCAACTCTGGTGCAGGTACTGCTTTCAACATGAACACAAACGAGGTCATTGCAAATGTGGCCTTGGAGATCCTTGGAGAGAAGAAGGGAAATGACAAAGCCTTACACCCCAATGATCATGTAAATATGTCACAGTCAAGCAATGACACATTTCCAACTGCGATGCATGTGGCGATTCTTTTCAATATGAAGCAAGTTATTCCAGTACTTGACGAACTGATAAAGATAATAACAAAAAAGGCAAAAGAGTTTTCAGGCTATCAAAAAATAGGAAGAACACACCTGATGGATGCACTCCCTGTAACACTAGGAGGTGAATTTGCTGCGTATGCAACGGCCATTGCAAAGGCTCGCGATGCAATTTTTGTAGCACAAAAAGAACTAGAATACGTTGCTTTAGGAGGAACTGCAGTAGGCACTGGTGCAAATACGCCAAAGGGGTACAGAGATATTGCAATTTCAGAACTTGCAAAGATTTCAAAGTTGCCACTCAAGCCACAATCTGATATGCAGTATGGTTTGCAGAGTAGATTTGCAGTATCATATCTTTCATCAACGCTGAAAAATTTGTCTTTGGAGCTCGGAAGATTTTCAAATGATATTCGATTAATGGCATCCGGTCCTGTTGCTGGGCTCTCAGAACTTGGCATACCTGCAGTACATGCAGGCTCTTCTATAATGCCTGGAAAAGTCAATCCGTCACTTGCAGAATGCATGAATATGATCTGCTTCAACATAATAGGCAATGATACTACTGTTGCGCTTGCGGCTCAAGCTGGTCAGTTCGAACTTAATGTGATGCTGCCGGTTATGTTGAAGGCAATGCTTGAGTCAACTGATATGCTCAAGAACTTTGTGCCGATATTTTCTCACAATCTTGTTGCAGGTCTTACTGCAAACAAACAGAAACTTCGTCAATACATAGAAAACAGCCCTGTAATAGTCACCCTCCTCTCACCAAAACTTGGCTACCTAGTTTCTGCAGATCTGTACAAAGAATCGCTCAAGACAGGCAAAACCATACGACAACTTGTTATCTCAAAAGGATTAATGAGTGAGAAAGAAGTTAACGCATTACTGGGCTAACATGGCAAAAATCTGGGTAGAAGCATATGGATGCTCTGCAAGTTTTGCAGATTCAGAAATGATTACTGGACTTGTTGTGAACGGTGGACATACGCTTGCACAAAATCCATCTGATGCAGACCTTAACGTGGTTGTAACATGTTCAGTCAAGGATGCAACAGCCAACAAGATGATCCATCGAATAAAGCGATTAAAGAACAAGCCGCTAGTTGTAGCAGGCTGCCTCCCAAAGGCAGAGATGGGAACTGTAGAAAAATTTAGTCCAAATGCAAGCCTCCTTGGACCAAATTCCATTGGGAAGACTTTGGAAATAATTGAATTTACTTTAAAAGGTCAAAAAAAGATTGAGCTTGAAGATTCCGACATATCAAAAGTAGGACTGCCAAAAGTACGCCTAAACCCCGCTGTTGGAATAGTGGAGATAGCTAGTGGATGCATGAGCGAGTGTACTTTCTGTCAGACAAAGCTATCAAAAGGCGAGCTTCAAAGCTTTAGAATTGGTGACATAGTCAGACAAGTAAGACAAGAGATTAACGATGGATGCTCTGAGGTGTGGCTAACATCAACTGACAACGGATGTTATGGTTTTGATATTGGAACCGATCTTCCAACCCTAGTCGATGCCGTTTCAGAGATAGAACAAGATTTTATGATTCGTGTAGGCATGATGAACCCAATGTACATGCCAAGAATACGAAATGGGTTGCTTGAGTCATTTGAAAGTCCCAAAGTTTTCAAGTTTCTTCACATCCCAGTTCAGAGTGGAAGCAACAGAGTGCTCAAGGAGATGAAGCGAGGCCACACAGCAGAGGTCTTTAGGAAATCAAGCGAGCTATTCAGGAAAAAGTTTGAAAAATTCACAATTTCAACAGACATTATTGTAGGATTTCCAACAGAGACGGAGGATGACTTTGAACAAACCCTCGACCTCATAGGAGAAACTAGGCCAGACATCATCAACCTGTCAAGATATAGTGCAAGACCCGGTACAAAAGCATCTTTGATGGAACAAATTCCCGTATCAGAAGTCATGCGAAGAAGCAAGATTGTTTTTGACATGGCAAACAGGATATCTCATGAGAGAAATCAGGAATGGATTGGTTGGGAAGGCGAGGTCCTGTTCGATGAGAGTTCAGATGGCACCATAAAAGGTCGCAATTACGCGTACAAGCCAGTCATGGTCAACAGCAAGGTCAGTATAGGTCAGAGGTCAAAAGTAAGAATAACAGATGCTGCAAAACATGGACTTTATGGTCAGATTACGAGCTAAATTTTTTAGATCGAAGTTAGGACGAAAACTAAGCAACAAAGTTTTTTAATCATTTTTGTAAGCAAGAGAGAGTCATGGAATTTCAGATGCAAGGACCAATTCTAGTCGTAGGATTAGGCGGAGTCGGCAGCAGACTTGCTACAGGTATAAAAGAAAAACTTGGTTGCGATTCTCTCATAATAAGCCATGACCCAAAGGACCTAAACTTGGAATCTTCCAAGATTTTAATAGATACAAATCCAATTCTAAACCCCTCAGCATACCTCATAAGAGGAATATCATTTGCTGCAAAAAACACGATTGCTGAAAAACTTGAATCCTATTCCACTATAATCATCATAGCCAACCTGGCAGGCAAATCAGGCGCCGCCATGGCTCCAATCGTATCTCAGATTAGCAAGGAAATGGGGAAAAGCGTACTCTCCTTTGCAATCATGCCCTTCAAGTTTGAAAAAGATAGGATTTTCTTTTCAGGAGTTTCACTAAAAAGGCTGAAAACAAATTCGGACTGTACAATAATCATAGATAATGATGCTTTGCTTGACAGCAATCCCGATCTAACACCTGATCTATGCAATACAATCACAAATAATGCACTGATGCATGTGATTTCCACCTTGAAGGATTCAACCTTGCCTCTTAAGACAAACATTCTCTCAACAAGCAAGGACATACCGGATGTTGAGACATCACTACGAGATTCAATCAAGATGCTTTATGAAGACGCGCCTCCAAATAACATCAAGAGTGCACTGCTCTACGTGGTCGGAGGCAACAAAGTGCCAATAGGCATGCTAAACTCAATGGTAAGCACCATCAGCGGCATATTCAGCAACGACAGCACGCGGGTAAGCCTGTCAGTTACAAACGGTGAAAAGTCCAAGGTTGTGTTGCTCACTTCCATAGAGGGAGAGACTCGTTTTGACAAATATGATCCTCTAGGGATAATCCCGGGAGAAAATACACTAGACTGGAATGAACCAGATGCTAGCGTAAAGATAGATTTGGAATTAGAACAAATAGAATAATTTACTCTTTTGATTTCTTTGCAGGTTTAGATTCGGTCTTTTCTTTCTTCTCTTTAGGTTTTTCTTCTGCTTTCTTCTCTTCAGTTTTCTTTTCTTCTTTCTTTGGTTTCTCTTCCACTTTTTTCTCTTCTGACTTGGGTTTCTCTTCGGCTATCTTTTCTTCAGATTTGGGTTTTTCTTCCGTCTTTTTCTCTTTTGGCTTTTCTTCGGATTTCTTCTCTTCAGTTTTCTTTTCTTCTTTCTTTGATTTTTCTTCTGCCTTTTTCTCTTCCTGATATTTTGAAACTATAATGTTTCCATCGTCATCTTTTGAAAGTTTTACTCTAATTTTTCTTGGGGGGTGTCTGATTCCACGCTCCCACACTAAATGGCTGATTTCTTCTTCAATTTTCACATTTTCGGATTTCATATGTTTTGAGGCAAAGGCTCGTATCATGTTTATTGCTCTTTTTGCCCTTTGGTTATTTGGAGAGAGTAGTACTTTTCCCAAATTAATTGTGTAGATCCTCTCTAATGTTTCCTCAGACAACTAACCAACCCTCACATCTGTTCTGCGCCACTGTCTCCTCTTTGGGTTTGTTCTCACTCTACGTTTTGTCTTTACTATAACCCAGGCTGGAACTGCAGAATTCTGCTTTATTTTACTCATCAGCCTAATCTTTCGTGGAGTTGACTTGCGTGCAGCCATAAAAGTTTGAGAAACTTGACCTCTTTTTAAATGAATCTCAAAATAGATCACAGCAAACCGTTTGATGACAATGTCAGGTAAATCTGGTGCAACATCCTAGCAGAGGCTCCCCATATCAAATGGTTTTGAAATTTGAAAGTGTACATTTCTTGGATAGAATGATGTGCAGGATCTTTGTCATCGTCCATTGTTTTCAATAGCGGAATAAGGGGGATCTCCAAGATGGATTCAATCTCGGAATTTGGATTTATTTCAGGAATTTCCTCCCGTATTGTTATAAAAGGAGATATAGTAAAACCAGAATTCAGAGTAGTAACAGGTTTGAGTTGTCCAATAACCTCCCTTCTAGGTATCACGGCACCTATTTCTTCGTCAGTTTCTCTCAAGGCAGTATAGAGAAGATCCATGTCGTTTTCTTGCCACCTTCCGCCAGGAAATGATATTTCTCCAGCATGATAATCCATAGTCTTTGGACGCTCGGTCATTATAATGGACGGTTCAGGTCCATAAATTATTACAAGCACGGCAGCAAGCTTGGTTTTTTCAGAATTATGCACTCCAGCGTCAATCGAGCATGACAAGGCATTCTTTATTTTTTCTAATTCCAACATATTGTACTACGCTAGATTTGTTATTTTTTGTTGTGATTATAGTGCAAAGTATTCTGCCTCAGGATGATGAACAACTATGGCGGCAGTAGATTGTTCCGGTATTATCTGTCCTGCTTCTGTTAGTGTCATGCCAGATTTTGCAGGTTCCAATAGTTTCCAAACAAGATAATGCTGTGCCACATCGGGACAGCTTGGATATCCCCAACTGTATCTCAGCCCCTGTTTTTGCCCAATCTTTAGTTCGTCTCTTATCTTCTGGTTTATCCATGCCGCCATTGCCTCTGCAGTTTCCACTGCAAGACCATGTAAGTAATACGCATCAGTGTACCTATCTTCTTTATTCCATTTTTCTATGATTTCAGAAACTTTGCTTCCTACAGTCACGGCTTGGAAAGCCACAATATCATCCTGACCAAAATAATCAGCAAGGCACAGGTGTTTTGCTCTTGACGAGCGTGGAAATTCGAATACCAATTTTTCTCCATTGGGATGGTCAACTGTCAGGATCTTGTCTTTTCCATGGCATTTAAAATATCCATATACTGCACGCGGCTCAAACAGTTTCTCTGAAAGAATTTTTTTCTTCCAAGTCTCAAGAAGTGCTTCGTGTTCCGATTCAGATTCTTTGGCAGACTTTCCTCTCAGCCCCCATGAAAGTACAAAGAGCGATTTTTTGTCCAAGAACTTCCATACCTCATTCAGATCGATGTCTTTTGGTTCAAATCTTATTGTCTTATTGATGTGAGGCGGAACTGGTGCCGCGACCGGTTTTATCTCGCTTCGCTCCACAGTGCCACCCTGCGCCTTTTCGACTACGGTCTCAGTCCACTTTTCAATTTTCTCCTGCCACTGTTGAACAAATTTCTGTCTTTCTTTAGAAACAAGATTGTCCATGGTTTTAAGTCCGTCAAACATAGTTTTACAATAAAACACACCAGGCCTGTATATGCCTCCCTCCTTTGCAATTCGGTTTATGTAATTACTGTTAATTGCTGCTCCTCCACACAATACAGGAATTTCCATGTTGTTCTTTCTTGCATGTTCCACAAAGAACTGCATCTGTTTTGATGTGGAGACCAGTAGTGCTGACAATCCCACCGCATCAGCTTTTACTTCATCAATTTTTTCAAGAAACTTTTGCATTGGGACTTGTTTTCCCAGATCATACACAGTATATCCATTGTTCTCAAAGATTGTTTTTACAAGATTCTTTCCAATGTCGTGGACGTCTCCATAGACAGTTCCAAGCACCAGTTTTCCTTTAGAACTTCCCACTTCCTTTAACAGATATTTTTCAAGTTCTGCAACTGCGGCCTTCATACATTCTGCAGATTTCAACACAAATGGAAGTATGAGCTCACCTGCCCCAAACTTGTCCCCTACTTCTTTCATTGCAGGGAGCAAGTCATCATTTAGTGTCTGGATTGCGGCGTTATGTGTTGTCTCTTTTGGTGCATCAATTAGGAGTATGCCATCTTTTTCTAACAGTCCATGCTTGTTTGGAATCTTTTCATATATCGCATTCACGACGTCTCTTTCTATTCCATCCTTGATTCTGTTCACAATTCTAAAGTTAGAGCGTTTACCTGCAGGCCATGATGGGTCTACCTCGATCTTCTTTGCAGCAAGACTAGCAGTTGTCTTTGTCTTTTCAAAATGGGAAATAAATTCTGCAAGGGCATTTGGATGTTTGTTGAATATGAGATCTTCTGCAAGATTTCTTTCCTTTTCATCTATTTCGGTATAAGGAATTACATCTTTTGGATTGATTATGACAGTATCCAACCCCGCTTTTACTGCATGATACAAAAATATCGCATTTAGAATCTTTCGTGCCCCAGGAGCAAGTCCAAAACTCACGTTGCTTAATCCAAGAGTGGTAAATGAATTTGGAAACCTTTTTTTGACTAGACTTATTCCCTCCAAGGTGTTTTTTCCAGCGTCAAGAAATTCTGCTTCTCCTGTTGCTAGTGTAAAAGTCAGTACGTCAAAAATGAAATGTTCTTCACGCAGACCATATTTTTTCCCTGTCTCAAACAAGAGTTCAGCGGTTTCAAGTTTTTCTTTGGGGGTCTTTGCCATCCCTTTTGGCCCAATACACATTGCAATCGCAGGAACACCATATCGCACCATTATAGGAGCAAGCGAGTGAAACCGGTTTCCATCTCCTTCAAGATTGATTGAGTTGATCATTGGTTTTCCAGGTATCTGTTCCAAAGCAGCAGCAATAACTTTTGGTTCAGTAGAATCTATAACAAGGGGAGCCTCGATCTCAAGACTTAGTAGCTTTACCAGTTTTTTCATAAATTCAAGCTCGTCTGAGCGTTCCGTCGTAGCAACACAGACATCTAGACAGTGTGCCCCATCGTCTACTTGGTCTCGTGCTATCTTTACCAGTTCTTCAAAATTGTCAGCCAGTACACACTCCTTTGCTTTCTTTGATCCCTGCGCATTAAGTCTCTCTCCTATGATAAGGGGTGGAGGATCTTGTCTTAGCTCTACTGCTTTTAGTGCAGAACTTACTCTAACATCTTTCAACACATTCATTCTCAATTGCTTTTTCTAAATACCTAGCGCCTATTTTCAGATTGCTTTTCATCAATTATTTTTCTTAAAAGCGCTATATGGTCAGGATTGGTTCCACAGCAACCTCCTATTATTCGAACTTTTTTGTACTGCGATAAGAAGTCGCGCATTACTTTGGCCATCTCATCTGGCGCCATCTTGTAGACTGCTCGTCCTCCTTGGTTCTCTGGCATTCCAGCATTTGGCACAACAAGAAGTGGCAGGTCATCTTGTTCATTTAACCACCGTACACTTGGGTCCATCTCAACAGGCCCGGTAGAACAGTTCAGTCCAAACGCATCAACTCCCATCTCAGATACAGTAGTATATGCAGCTTGGACGTTTGTTCCAAGCAGCATCTTTCCATACTTGTCAAGTGTTACATTTGCAATGATGGGGATCTTCTTTCCTGTTTTTTTCATTGCATTGTGAGATGCTTCTATTGCAAGTTTTACTTCCAAGATATCCTGACTTGTTTCAATTAGAATCGCATCCACCCCACCAAGTATCAACCCCTCTGCTTGAATTTCAAATGCTTCTCTAATCTTATCAAGTGAGATTTGTCCAAGAGACGGATCGTTTGAGCTTGGCAAAAATCCAGTAGGCCCCATAGAACCAATGACATATCTTGGCTTGTCGTGAAATTCTTTTGTGACCTCTACTGCAAGCTCTGCAATTTTTTTGTTGAACTCTAGTGTTTTGTCACCATAGCCATATTCTTCAAGCTTGAGCTTGTTTGAACCAAAAGTATTGGTCTCGATACAGTCGGCTCCTGCTTGGAGATAGTTTCTGTGAATGTTCTTTATCCATTCTGGTCGTGTAAAAGAAAGACCATCGTTGAATCCATCTTTTCCATCTGGAAAGTCTTCTGGTTTTGGGTTTAGTTTTTGAATCTCAGTTCCCATGGCTCCGTCAAATAGCACTATCTTTTGTTTCATCAATTCATCAAGCGGGAGTTTTGTTACCAACAACAAATAGTGAATGGTTTGATGTATTAATTTTCTTTGGGTTTGTCATCGGTTAATTGCCTTCAAAGGTTATAATCAAGTAACCGTGACACTCTTTTATGACAATAATTTACGAGTTAAATCCACCCAAGGTTATTCAGGATACAGTACTTTCTCACAAGGAATTACAAGAGTCGGTGGAGAAATTCAAATCAAAAGCAACAAAAGTCAGCAAACTCTGTGATGCCATACATGTAACAGACTCTGTTCTGGGAGTTCCTCGCATATCGCCCATAACTGCAGGATTCTTTATCAAAAACGCCAACAACAAGGTCAAGATCTCGGCTAGCGTGAGAGTAAGAGACAGGAACCACACGTCTATCACTCAGACCGTTTGCGATGCCATACTTTTGAACCTCAATGGCGTCCTCATAGTTAAAGGCGACCCTCCGCCTACAGGTCCAAAAGATTCTAGGCTCATCCCAAGCGAGGTGGTAAAACAATTCAACGAACAGGGTTTTGGAGAAAAAATTGATCTCTATCTTTCAATTTCAAATAATCCTAACTTTGATAAGATTCACAAAAAAATTGAGGCTCAACCAAAAGGCTTTGTAACTCAGGTCATAAGCTCAATCGACCAAGTAACAACAATGGTAGACAGGCTAAAACCTCAAGGATTTAGGATAATCCCATGCGTATTATTGGCATCAGATCTTAATCAAAAATCTGCAAAAATGCTCAACCTTGATTGGTCTAGATATAACAAAGACATGGTTGGATTTGTAAAACAAGTTCACAAAATTGCAGGCAATGTGCTTCTGAGCTCACCAAATGATTTCAAAGGAGCACTCAAACTATTAGAGAAGATATAGATTCAGAAATTGGGCAATCTTTTCTGCATTGATACACGGGTTACTAGCCCGTTGAAGATATGTTAACTTGTTGTATTGCGGACAAGTTTTTTTCATCAAGCACTTGATTTAGAATACTCAAATCAAATATTCCGTCAAGGTTTGGTTTTTTATCATCTAGAAATCCCAATCCGTATGCAGCATCTGCCGATTTGTAAAGAGAGCTCTGTATTGGATCATATGTGATATCCAATCTTGAAAAAGCCTCAGTGAGTTCATTCTCAGGTATTGTCTTTCCAGTTAGATTTCCCAACTGTTCATCAAATATAGTAATTGCCTTGTCTTTGTTGTTGTTTATCCACAGCGTCTCATCCACGTGCGCTTCAAGTAATTTCTTTATTATATCAGGATGATTTTGCAAGTAATCTGTTCTAGCAACTATCACAGCTGTAGTGAATTTTCCTCCTGCCCATAGGTCTCTTTCGTCAACTAGAATTTTTCCATGTGCATTTCGTTCTAGTATTGTTCCCCAGGGTTCTGGTACCCATGCTCCGTCAATATCTTTTTTTAGCATCATTGTGACAATGTCAGAGTTTGCAGCGTTTATGATCTGGATGTTTCCTCCAACATCAGAGGTTTTGTACCCATTTTTGTTCAAAAATGATCGTAGTGCAACATCTTGTGTGTTACCAAGCTGAGGGGATGCGAATTTTTTCCCTCCAAGATCAGATATAGAGTTTATTCCAGAATCGTTTCGTACCACAAATACAGCGCCACCACTTGCAGCGCCTGCAATCACGCGAAGATCCTGTCCATTAGACTTGATGTACCCGTTTATGGTAGGGTTTGGTCCAACATAGGCTACATCCACTCTATTTGCAAATAATGCTTCTACGGTAGCAGGTCCTGCATTGAATGTTTGTGTTTCTACTTTAATTCCTCCAAGTTCTTTTTGATAGTCTCCTGTTCCAATTCCAATTACCGCCTGTGCATGGTTGATGTTTGGAGAATATCCTATTCGAAGTACATCTGCCGAAGAATTTGTTGTTACATGTACTGTCTCAGCGGTTTGAGATACCGACATGAAACTGGTTGTAATGACAGCTGCAAATATTACAGCCGCAATTCCAAATTTTACTTCCGGATTCATAAAACAATCAATCCATTTTCACCAAATATTTCACTCAACGGTGATGATCAAGTCCCCACTTTTTTCGTATCCTATCTTCTAGCTTGTAGAGTAGGAATCTGTCCACAATCAGACCTATAGTAAATATCGTTATCATGCTGGCAATCACTTCGCTCATGTCAAGAAAGTCTCGTCCTACAGACAGTATGTGTCCTAGACCTACAATTGACATTAGTATTTCAGCTCCAATTATTGCGTGCCATGCAAATGACCACCCCTGCCTCAGTCCAATTATCAGGGACGGAGTTGCCGCAGGGAGTGTAACGTATCTGAATAGTGTGAACCCCTTTGCGCCCATGTTTCTTGCCGCATCCATGTAGATTGATGGAATGTTCCTTATGCTACTGTATGTTGATATCATTACAGAAAAGATTGAGCTCATTATTACCACAAACATGATTCCAAATTCGTTAAAGCCAATCAACAGAATGGAAAACGGTACCCATGCAATGCTTGGAAATGATAGCAATCCCGCAGAGAATGAGTTGAGAGTCTTGCCAAAGCCCTTGAATCTAATCATTGCAAGCCCGATCAGTGTGCCGAAACTAATTGAGATGAGAAAGGCTGCTACAAGTCTTCCAAGCGTTATACCGACGCTCTCAGGAAGTGAAAGGTTCAGAGTTATCTTGTAAAATGATTCGGCGACCATCGCGGGAGACGGCAACGATATTTTTGACCATATTCCAAGCATGAAGACAACCTCCCATATGCCAACAAATACTGCTAACATTAGTGCAGCGTTTGCCGCATCATGTAGACCTTGAGATTTTTTCTCAGAAATTATTTTTTTGTTCATTGGTTCTCATCTTTTATTTGTGCAATCACTTCGTTTTTGAGTTCATCTAATATTTGGTGATAATATTTTTGCAAATTCTCATCTTCCATTAATCGCGGCCTTCGATAGTCAATGTAGATCTCTTTTTTTATTTTGGAAGGTCTGTTTTTGAAAACTACTACACGATTTCCCAATATGACGGATTCTGAAATGTTGTGCGTTACAAATATGATGGTCTTTTTTGTTCTTTCCCATATCAGTTGAAGTTCAACTAGTAAGAGATCTCTTGTCTGAGAGTCAAGCGCTGCAAAAGGCTCGTCCATTAGCAGAATTTCTGGATCCATTGCAAGAGCTCGTGCTATTGCTACTCTTTGTTTCATTCCAGTCGATAGTTGGTATGTATACGACTCAGCAAACTTGGTTAGCTGCATCATGTCAAGATATCTTTGCGATATCTGTCGACGTTCTTCCTTTGGAATTCCTGCCATCTTCAGTCCAAACTCTACATTATCAATCACTTTGAGCCACGGAAATAGTGCGCCTTCTTGAAAGATCATTGTTCTGTCAGGCCCCGGAGTCGAGATTGGTTTTCCATTAAGCAGTATCTCTCCAGAGTCTGGTTTCTCAAGTCCTGCCACAATATTTAGAAATGTAGACTTGCCACATCCAGATGGACCTACAATGCACAAAAAATCTCCTTCTTGTACATCCAAGTTTATTCCGTCTAAGGCAAGTACCGAGTTACCGTTGTGATCAAAATGCTTTACAATGTTTTTTGCCTGAAGTTTTGTCATTTGAAAACAACTACCTCCCAATCTTTGCGATAAGATGTACTCTGATACATGCCCGCAAAGGGAATCAAATTCATATAACAGCGTTATAATAATGCGGTTAAATAGTGTTCGAATTTTAGCTTGGACTAATTTGTTCCATCTCATTAGTTTGAAAATAATTTTTTGAATTTTTGTTCTACTAAAAATGGATCAAACTGCAGATCATAAAAGATAAATGCTAAAATCTGATCACAGAAAACCTCAATGAAAGGAAAGGCAGTTTTAGCTTTCTCTGGGGGACTTGACACTTCAGTTGTCATAAAATATCTTCAAGAAAAACACAACTTGGATGTTGTCACAATAACAGTTGATGTTGGTCAAGGCGATGATCTCAAAAAGATTGCAGCCAAGGCAAAAAAACTTGGAGTTGTCAGACACTACAATGTTGACGCAAAAGATGAATTTGTAAATAATTTCATATTTCCATCAATCAAGGCAAATGCGCTTTATCAAAAGAAATATTGTCTTGCGACCGCTCTTGCCAGACCCCTTATTGCACAAAAAGTTGTGGAGATGGCCAAAAAAGAAAATGCGCAAGCCCTAGCACATGGATGCACAGGCAAAGGAAATGATCAGGTGCGATTTGATGTTACAATGAGATCAGGTTCTACTCTTCCAATCATTGCACCAATACGTGATCTCAATCTTACTCGTGATGTAGAGCTGAAATTTGCAAAAAAACATGGAATACCAATTGAAACTGCAGCAAAGAGATTCAGCATAGATCAAAACTTGTGGGGCAGAGCAATAGAAGGTGGTGAGCTTGAGGATGCATATGCAGAACCGCCTCAAGATGCGTTCATCTGGGTAAAGACCAAGGACTTGTCAGACAAACCACAGTATCTTGAAGTAAAATTTGTCAACGGAATACCAATTGCAGCAGATGGCAAGAACCTAAAACCAATCGACCTTATAGAATACATCAATAAAAAAGCAGGTGCGGCAGGTGTCGGAATAGTTGATCATATTGAAGACAGGGTAGTTGGGATAAAATCTCGCGAAGTATATGAAACTCCGGCGGCACTTTGTCTAATTGAGGCACATACCGATCTAGAAAAAATGGTCCTTACAAAGCACGAGCTAAAGTTCAAAGCAATGGTTGATGCAGAATGGGCTTGGCTTGCATATTCCGGCCTCTGGCAAGATCCTCTGAAAACCGATTTAGATATGTTTATCAATGCGTCGCAGAAGAGAGTTAGCGGAACTGTAAAGCTGAAAATGTTCAAAGGAAGTCTAAGAGTGGTTGGAAGAAAGTCAGATTATTCGTTATACAGTCATGATTTAGCAACGTATGGTGCAGGCTCTACCTTTGACCAAACTCTTGCAAAAGGGTTTGTAGAATTGTGGGGCCTTCAATCAACAGAAGCTAATAAATTACTAAAAAAGAGGTGAAAGATCAAAGAATGAATTGTCCAGAATGTGACGCAAATTTAAAAATTCCAGACGATGCAAGTGTTGGAGAGATCGTATCTTGTCCTGATTGCGGGGCAGATTTCGAGATTGCATCCAAGAACGGCACCGTGTGCGAATTAAAGCATGCTGAAAAAGTAGGCGAAGACTGGGGAGAGTAAATGCCCAAAGTCCGCATCGTGTTCGATAGAGTAAGACTAGAGGAAAAAATGCTCGAGGAAAAGGCAGTCGAGCTTGGACACGATACAAAGATGATAGATGCAAAGATAACCAACGTCAGCACCGAGAGTAAAAGGAGTGATTTTGATTTTGGCGATGTTGTATTGGAAAGATGTGTCAGTTATTTTCGTGGACTTCACTTTACGGCTTGCCTAGAGTTTCTCGGAGTTCCTGTTTTCAACAAGTTTGAAGTTGCAAATAACTGCGGTAACAAGATGATAACATCGCTTTTGTTAAAGAAACACAACGTTCCTACTCCCAAGACTTACTTTTCCTTTTCTTCCGAGTCAGCAGTTGAAGTCTTGGACAAGGAAGGATATCCTCTAGTTATAAAACCAATCATTGGGAGTTGGGGCAGAGGAGTAGTTTTGCTAAAAGATAGGGATACTGCTGACGCAATTATTGAGGTAAGAGAGTTAAATGATGGTCCTCTAGATAGGATATACTATTTGCAAGAAGCTGTGAAGAGGCCTCCTAGGGACATACGTGCGATAGCAGTAGGAGACCAAGTGATAGCAGCAATGTATAGGACTTCATCCGGCGGATTTAAGACGAATATCGCACTTGGCGGAGAGCCTGTTCCCTGTGAAATAACCAAAGAGTTGGAAGATATTTGCATGAAGGCATCAGAGGCAGTAGGTGGAGGAATTCTCGGAATTGACATCATGGAAGATGAAAAAAGAGGACTGGTAGTTCACGAAGTAAATAATACTGTAGAGTTTAAAGGACTGGCAAAGGTTGCCAAACGAAACATTCCAAGAGAAATGATTGAGTATGCAGTTAGATCAGCTGTAAAATAAATTGGAATTTGAAATTTTAGAGTTTAAATTATACTATGTTATGCTAGGAGATCACTTATGAGAGTAGGAGTAATTGGGGCATCAGGATATGTAGGCGGAGAGATTCTAAGGTTACTTGTAAGTCATCCCAAAGTTGAGATTACTGCAGTTACTTCAAGGCAGTATGTTGGAGAATACATATCAAGAGTTCAGCCTAGTCTCAAGGGATTCACTGATCTAACTTTTTCAGAATTAAACTATGACAAGCTGTCAGACAAGTGTGATCTGGTGTTTACTTCAGTACCGCACGGCACAGCAGTTGACATTGTAAAAGAGCTCTATGACCGAGGAATGAAAGTAATTGATTTGAGTGCAGACTATAGACTGCATAATGCAACAGACTATGACAAGTGGTATGGCTGGCAACACCCACACCCAGACTATCTTCCAAAGTCTGTGTTTGGAGTTCCAGAGCTTCACAGAGAAGAGATCAAAAAAGCACAGCTTGTTTCGTGCCCCGGATGCATGGCAGTGACATCAATTCTTGCACTATACCCATTGGTCAAAAAGGGAATCATAGATACAGAGCACATAATAGTGGATTCCAAGATAGGATCGTCTGGAGCCGGTGCGGGCTCAGAGGCAGGTACTCATCATGCAATGAGGTCAGGTGTGATTAGGCCATACAAGCCAGCAAAGCACAGACATACAGGAGAGATTGAGCAAGAGCTTAGCCAAGCCGCTGGAAAAAAAATCAAGGTCTCCATGAGTCCACATGCGGTAGACATTGTAAGGGGAATCTTGTGTACAAACCACACATTTCTCACAAAGGAAGTAACAGAGATTGACCTATGGAAGATGTATCGCGAGCAGTATCAAAATGAGAAATTCATCAGGCTGATTCGCGACAAGAAAGGATTTTACAAATTCCCTGATCCAAAGTTTGTTGTAGGTTCAAACTTTTGTGACGTAGGCTTTGACATAGACGAAGACAATAATAGATTGGTAGTACTATCAGCATCAGATAATCTAATGAAAGGTGCGGCAGGCTCCGCCATACAAAACTTGAATGTCATGGCAGGCTTCAACGAGATGGAAGGCCTCACCTATTCTCCATTAACTCCTGTGTAATGAGATGATCACAATTAAGATAGGAGGAAGTGTAGTAGATGGTCTTCACCCCTCAACAATTTCAGACCTCAAAAAAGTATCAGAGCAAGAAAAAGTAATTCTTGTGCACGGCGGAGGCAAAGAGGTCACAAAAATTTCCGAGGCACTTGGAAAAGAACAGAAATTCATAGTTTCTCCCGGCGGCATCAAAAGCAGATACACCGATAAAGAAACCGCTGAAATTTTCACCATGGTAATGTCAGGCAAGATAAACAAAATGATTGTCGGAATGTTACAGAAAAATGGAATAAATGCGGTAGGTCTTTCCGGAATAGACGGCAAGATAATTCAAGCCGAACGAAAAAAGAAACTCATCGTAATTAATGAAAAGGGCAGAAAGATGGCAATCGATGGAGGCTACACCGGCAAGATTCATGATGTGAACTCAAATCTTATCAAAGTAATCTTAGACCAAGGATATGTTCCAGTAATTTCTCCGATTGCAATAAGCGAAGAGTCTGACTTTCTCAATGTTGATGGCGACAGAGCGGCTGCCTATGTAGCAGGAAAGATGCAGTCAGACAGGATACTATTTCTCACTAACGTAGATGGTCTTTTAATGGATGATAAACTAGTCACCAAACTATCTCTTGACGAAGCAAAAGCAATCCTTCCAAAGATAGGATTTGGCATGGAAAAGAAGATACTTGCTGCCACAGAAGCAATTGAGATGGGCGTAAAACAGGCAATAGTTGCAAACGGCCAAAGAGAAAACCCAATATCATCGGCCATTGCAAACGACAAATGCACGGTGATTTCAAAATGACTGAGGATCAATTCATGGGAAATATCTATCAGAGGTTTCCCGTCACAATAGAACGCGGCTTGGGGTCTCACGTATGGGACATCAACGGAAAAGAGTATATTGACTTCATGGGCGGATATGGTGTTGCCCTCGTCGGTCACTGCAATCCAAGAGTAGTCAAGGCACTAAAAGCTCAGCTTGATAAAATAATCACAGTTCACAGCTCGCTTTACAACAAGACAAGAGAAGAGTTTCTTGAGAGGCTTATCAAAGTTGCACCCTCTGGCCTCAGCCAAGTATATCTTAACAACAGCGGAACTGAAGCAGTAGAGGCAGCCATAAAATTTGCTCGCAAATTTACCGGAAGAAAGAGCATGGTTGCAATGAACGGATCATATCACGGCAAGTCGTTTGGATCACTTTCGCTCACGTTTAATCCAAAATATCGCAAGGCGTTTGAGCCTCTTCTAAGCAATGTATCGTTTACACCATTTGGTGATATTGAGGCGCTCAAATCTGTTGTAAATTCCGATACAGCACTTGTCATACTCGAACCGATTCAAGGAGAGAGTGGAATACATGTTGCACCTGATGGTTTTCTGCAGGATGTAAGAAAATTGTGCAATGAAAATGGAGTTGTTCTGATATTTGATGAGATTCAGGCAGGTTTAGGGAGAACCGGCAAGTTATGGGCAAGCCAACATTGGGATACAGTTCCAGACATAATGTGTCTTGCAAAAGGAATTGCAGGAGGTGTGCCAATGGGTGCGACTCTTGTCAAACCAGAGATTCTGGCAGCCATTGGTAAAGGAGAACAATCCTCAACCTTCGGCGGAAATCCGCTCTCATGTGCCTCTGGAATTGCTACAATTCAAGCGTTGACAGAAGACGGCCTAGTTGAAAATGCTGCAAAGATGGGCAAGATGCTACGAGAAGGATTGGAAAGGCTAAAAGAAAAACACAAGATAATTCGAGAGATTCGAGGCAAGGGACTCATGATTGGAGTTGAGATGAAGTTTGAGGTAAAAGACATACTCTTTGACGCAATAGCAAATAATCTTTTATTGCTTTATTCAGGAAAGAACATCTTGCGATTGTTGCCACCTCTTGTGCTTTCAGAATCTGACATAAACAAAGCTTTAGAAACTCTCGATGTCCTACTAACAAAAGAGGAACAAAGAAGAAATGTCTAGAGACAAGACGGATGAAACAATAATTGAAATGCTAAAAAAAGATTCGAGGCAGTCTTTTGTCGAGATAGGAGAAAAACTAGGGCTTTCAGAATCTGCGGTTAGAAGAAGAGTGAAGAATCTGACCGATGGAGGAGTAATAAAAAAATTCACCATTGAAACAGGTGACAGCAATTCAACTAGTGCCATAATTCTGATATCTGTTGATTCTTCAACTGACACTTCCAAAGTGTCAGCAAGATTGTCAAAGTTGCAAGGAGTTCACACTGTTTATGAAATCACTGGACAGTATGATATTGCAACGATCATCAAAGCACCAACCATCACTGAGATAAATTCCTGCATAGACGCTTTGCGCAAGATACCGGGTGTTTTTGACACCAATACCGTCATAATCCTCAGAACTGTTGTCTAAAACGAAGTTCGGCACTGTTTTTCAATTATTGACGAGAATCGTTGCAAACTAAACCAAATTAGCCGAAAGTTGTACGAATATGTTTATATTCGCAAAATTTTGATACTAAATAAGCAATGGACGATCCGAATTACTACGCCTACAAATACAACGAGATGGGATCAAAGCCAAAAAAGATCCACATACTGGACAGTACGTTAAGGGAAGGAGAACAACACCCAGGTGTCACTTTTTCCAACAAGCAGAGAATCCAAATTGCGTGGATGCTAGATTACTTTGGTGTTGACCAAATTGAGATTTCGCCAGTAGTGTCCCCAGATCATAAAGAAGCAACTAAGACGATAATCAAGCAAGGACTAAAAGCTGACATTGTTGCTCATGTCAGAGCTCTAAAAGAAGATGTAGACGTAGCACTAGAATGCGATGCCACATGGATGGCAACTTATCTTGGAATTTCAGATATTCACATGAAGGATAAACTCAGAATAACACGTGAAGAAGCAATGCGAAGGGCAGTAGAGACGGTAGAGTATGCCAAGTCTCATGGTTTTAAGATGCGATTCACCGTAGAAGATGCCAGCAGAGCTGATCCAGAATTCCTTCTCCAAGTTTGCAAGGCAATATCAGATGCGGGAGTTGACAGAATCAGCATACCAGATACGGTTGGAATAATGAGACCAAGCGGTATGTACAATTTAGTAAAGACAGTTCGCGCTCAGATCAAGACGCCGCTGGATGTACATTGTCATAATGATATAGGATTGGCATTGGCCAACGCATTGGCAGGATGTGAAGGTGGTGCTGATCAAATTCACACAACTATTGACGGCGTTGGAGAGCGAACTGGCATACCTGCTCTGGCAGAGACTGCGGTAGCATTAACTTATCTGTACAGATCTCCAAACAATCTCAGGCTAGACATGCTAATGGACCTTTCAAGACTGATTGAACAGTATACAAGCATAGTACCATATGATTCCAAACCCATAGTTGGTGCTACTGCATACAAGCACAAGGCAGGAACACACTTGGCCGCAATTCTCAGAAACCCCGCGGCCTACGAGCCAATAGAGCCAAAGGTAGTAGGCAATAGACGAAGAATAGTCTTCGGAGAGCTTGCAGGTAAGAATGGTGCGGCATATCTAATGTCTCTCCTTGGCCTAGAGCAAGATGATGAACAAGCAAAGAAAGTGGCGGCAGGCCTCAAGAATCTAAGGATGGGAGACCTACTTGAGATCCCATTGGATGAAAGGCTTGAAAGAAAGATAATTAATGACACCCAAATGAAGGTAAAGGCAGGTAAATAGCATGAAATGTTTAGAATGTGACGCAAACATCAACCCTCCAAAAGATTCAATGGAAGGCGAGATTGTGACTTGTCCTGACTGCGGCGCAAGTTTTGAGTTAACTAAAGGATCCTCTGGCTTTGAGTTAAAACCAGCACAAACTGTTGGTGAGGACTGGGGCCAGTGAGCTCGGGACTATCAATACTCTACGATACCATCAGATGGGAGGAAAAGGCGCTGCATGATGCTGCGAAGAAGAAAGGCATCAACGCAGTGATGGTTGACTGTAAGAGTTTATCCATTAATTTAGATAAGAGTAAGGAAGAGTATGACACGGCAATACAGCGTTGTGTGAGTTATTACCGAAGTCTGCATTCTACTGCAGCGCTTGAAGGAAAGGGTGTTAATGTAATCAATAGTTTGAACACCAGCATATTTGCTGGAAACAAGTTGTTCACTCACATGCTTCTAGTAAAAAACGGAGTTCCAACACCATTTAGTGCAGTGGCGTTTTCAGAGGAAGCCGCGTTAGAACTGTTAGATAAAAAAGGCTACCCAATGGTACTCAAGCCAACAGTTGGAAGCTGGGGAAGAATGATAGCGTTACTAAAAGATCGTGACTCTGCCGAAGGAATAATGGAGACGCGTGAAAAGATGTATCCCATATACCAAGTATATTATCTTGAAGAGTTTGTGAACAGACCTCCACGCGACATTAGGGCAATAATGATAGGCGATATAGTAGTTGCTGCAATATACAGATATTCTGGAGACGGGCAGTGGAAGACAAACATGGCCCTTGGAGGCAAGGCAGAACCGCTGAAGGTAACAAAGGAGATGGAAGACATATGCATAAAAGCAAAAAATGCAGTGCAGGGTCAGATAGTTGGCATCGACTTGATGGAAAGTAAGGAAAAGGGGTTAGTTGTTCATGAAGTCAACAATACAACGGAATACAAAAATACCGTCAGAGTTACTGGCGTAGATATACCAGCCTTGATGATAGATTACGCAAAACAATCGAGAAAATAAGAATTGGACTCTTCAATTACCATTACACCAAGATATTCAGTAAAGATGCTAGAGAAAGCTCTGAGGCTTTACACCCCTTCGCTTTCTGAAAAGCAGCTGGCCGAATTTTTAGCAGACAAGTGTGACGATCTAGGATTTGAGAACATCCGCATTGATGAGGTAGGCAACCTCATTGCAACAAAAGGTTCTGGATCTCCAAAAATATTGCTTTGCGGACATATGGATACCGTACCAGGAAAAATAAAGGTAAGAAATGAGAATGGGCACATCTATGGTAGGGGAGCCTCAGATGCAAAGGCTCCTTTGATGGCAATGCTTCTTGCAGCGGCCTCACTTCAAAACAACAATGGCACTGTGGTCTTTGCCGCCGTAGTAGACGAGGAGGGAAATGCAACTGGCATCAAGAGTCTTGTCAAACAAAAGCTGGACATCGATTATGCAATCTTTGGCGAGCCAAGCAGTATAAGGAATATCACAATAGCATACAAGGGAAGAATTGCCATAAACCTCAAGGTAAACGTTGGAGACAGTGCACATGCCAGTGCTCCATGGCTTGCAAAAAATGCAATTGAAGAATCATACGTATTTACCAAGGCAATCAAGGACGAGCTTGAAGGAAAACAAGAAGGAAAACCAAAAAGCATGATGTTGACGGCAGCTCTTACTGAGATAAAGGGAGGCACAAGCCACAATGTCACAGCAGTAGAGTGCGACGCAGTGATGGACATCAGAATTCCAGTTGACATGAATTGTAAAATGGTTGGAGAAAAAATTGCATCCACTGTAACAGAGGTGGCAAAAAAGCAAGGAGTAAATGCATTTTATTCCATACTGGATGAGACAGAACCATTTGAGGCACCACATAGTTCCCCACTAGTGAGGGCGTTGACTCTTGGCATACTAGATGTAGAAAAAGCAAGGCCGCAGTTAATTAGAAAGACTGGAACTGGCGACATGAACATAATTGGAAATACATTGAACATACCCGTTGTAACTTATGGTCCAGGAGACCCACATGCATCACATACAATTGACGAGAGGGTATCAACAGATGAATATTTGCGAAGCATCGAGGTCTTTAAAAGAATGCTGTATCATCTCAAGAGATTGCACGACGGACAAAAGAAATCCTAAACTATCGCAAAACGAACATCAAAATATACTTCAAAAGGACTGGCGCTATGTTATGGTTCATAGGCCTTGGAATCTCAGGCGTTGACGGTCTCAGTCCAAATACGTTGAAGATTTTAAAAAAAGCCGACATCGTTTATTTTGAAAACTTTACAAGCCCAATACCAAAAATTGACCAGCTTAAGGTAAAAAAGATAACAAGAAGCAGATTCAAGATTGCGCCACGGTGGATGGTCGAGGACGGCAAGGCAATACTTGCAGATGCTAAAAAAAAGGCAGTTGTCCTGCTAGCATATGGAGACCCCTACATTGCAACAACACATATTGAATTGCGCACAAGAGCAGAGCTTGAAAAGATAAAGACACGTACAGTGCATGCAGCGTCTGCAATTCCCTCTCTTGTGGGAGAATGTGGCCTGCAATACTACAAGATAGGCAAACCGGTTACAGTGATGAGAGAGCAACAATCTTGGAATACAGTATACTATACCATCTACGACAATCTGGTGAGGGGGCTACATAGCATTCTGATATTAGAGTATAACAGTGATGCAGAATTTTTTCTAGATCCAAAGGATGCGCTCTCAAGCCTTTTGTTGATAGAAAAGGAACAACGGCGAAACGTAATTGATGAATCCATGTTTGGTATTGTGGCATCAAGGATTGGCTCAAAAAACCAATCTATAACGGCTGGAAAGATTTCAAGTCTTGTCAAAGCAGACTTTGGCAAGCCCCCACATACAATAATCATACCTGGAAGGATGCATTTTACAGAGGTTGACGCTCTCAAGGTTTTTGCAAAGTGTCTTGATGAGCCATTTGACAACTCAAAGATTCAAAAGATATCCGACCAAATGCTTGCAAAATATGTACCAAAAGCAAGAAGGGCGTTAAATGAAGTAATCAAGACTTTCAAAGATGACAAGGACATACATCCAATAATAGAAAATGCCCAACTTTACATAGAAGATGCTGAAAAGTTTCAGAGAGAAGGAAAAGAAGAGCTTGCGGTGTTGAGCATCGGATATGCGGAGGGGCTAATTGACGCACTCCGCCTCTCTAGAGGAATAGACCCTTGGACATAGATTAATCAAGTGGTAACGCATCAGCTCTTGTGGTATATTTGGACGCATTAGACAAGGAGTTAATTTCTACATGTTACGTCGCTTCACTTTCTGGTGAAGAACCAATAGACATAATCAGAAAAAAGATATCACTAAGCTCAGACTATATCTCAAATAGAATTGATTCCCTTGTGGTAAATGGCTTCATCGAGAAAGACAAGAGGAGTCTTACCGACCTTGGGAGGGGTTCCATAAGGATAGTTTTGGCAGGAGGAGTCTTTGATATCATACATCCAGGCCATATACATACCCTAAGAGGCGCCAAGGCACTGGGCAATGTACTGGTTGTAGTTGTTGCAACAGACAGCACTGCACAGAAGATGAAAAACCGCATCCCTCTTCACAACATGGAACTGCGACGAGATCTTGTGAGCTCTTTGTCAATGGTAGACCACGCAATGGTTGGCCACGAGGGAGACATTTTCAAGACGGTTGCGCGCGTAAGGCCAAACATCATTGCACTTGGCTATGACCAGATACATCAAGAAAAATTCATCATAGATGGATGCAAAAAGATTGGAGTGGATGTATCCATCGCAAGGCTCCAGTCTCCAGTACCGGATATTAAGAGCTCAAAGATAGAAAGTGATTACGGCAAGTCCATACACGGCCTCTGAGAGAGCAGTACCAAATCATTGTGCTGGTTTTGATTTTACGTTTACGCGGATTGTTATCTGAGAGCCTGTTGAAAGTTTTGTTAATTTTTTGATGTTGTCTTTTGAAATAAGCTCTATTACAGAATCGTCATGGTGGGTCCTTTCAAGCAGAATTAGTGCGGCATCTATGCTGTTGTTAACCCTTGCAGGATAGCATTTCACCCATCCATATGTGCGTTTTCCGTCTGAAAATCCATGCACCAGCACTGCGGGATAAGCATCAAGTGACCGCTTTGCCTCGATGAACTCCTTGTCTTTTAGCTTTACATTTAGAGTGCCAGGAAACGGTACGTAGCCAAGCTTTGACTTGAATTGTTTTGTATATCCTTTCATGGACATGTAGTATGCCCCCTCACCCATTCCAGAAACTATTACTCCCCTGAATTCAACGTATGACGGCGAGGTTTCAAGGCTTGACTTTAGAGTTGAAAAAATTTTTATCATCTCGGCGTGTCCCTTGGTGGTGATTCGTACAGAGACTCGTGTGCCTGATCGTATCCTCTCTATGTATCCGTCTGATTCTAGTTCTAAAAGATGCTTTGATGCCGCCTGCTGAGATTTGTGAATGCTTTTTCCAAGTGATGAAGTTGTGATTGGGATAAAGTTGTAGCGTGCACCTTTGGAAAAAAGTTCTGCAAGTGTTAGTATGTGTTGCAGTTTTAGCTCAGGCATTAGTTTTATGCAATACCAAGCTCTGTAAATGTTTTCAGTGTCATGCCGTCAGTTGATTTTAGGTTAGCCATCCTATGCCCTATGACGTATTCTATTCCTGCTTGTTTTGCAGAATCAATCAGTCTCTGTGTTATGATACCGTCCAACACGAGATACTTTATTCCAGAACCTGGAGAGAGTTTTGACACTACCTCACTTACCGGTACCTTGAATACGCTGTTTAGTCCCTCATCTAGTGCTACTGCCTCTAAAGACTCATTTAGGTCCGGATATACTTTTCTTGCAACATTTGCTATTGGCTCATCTTTTGGATCCTGAAGCCTCGGCTTTGCAGTTTCTTTTTTCATCTCTTCTGCGGTCTCTTTGAGAATATCTGCAATCTGCATAGGAGTAAGTTCTTCTACCTCGACGCCTTCCGGTGCGCGATGAACCACGTCAATATTTACAAGTGATTTTAATTCTTTCAATATGAAACCGCCTGCCCTGTCACCGTCAAGGAATGCAACAACCTTTTGTTTTGACTCGCAAAGAGACTTGATTGACTCGTCTATTCTTGCGCCCTCTATTGCAAGTGCGTTGTCAAATCCTGCTCTGAGCAGATTTATCACATCTGCCCTACCTTCGACTAGAATTACCCACGGCGAGTCAAAAACTCCCGAACCGCATGCAAGTTTCTCTTTTCCAAACGTAGTAAGCTTGCCAGACGATGTGACCTCTTGAACGTCTTTTAGCATCTCTTCTCCTTCACTTATAGTCTTTGTAGACCATTTCTGCACGATCTGTTTTGCCCTGTCAACAATCTCCTTTTTCTTTGCAGACCTAACATCTTCTATTGCTTCTAGTTTAAAGTGAGCTTGGAATGGGCCTACTTTGTCTATACTTTCTATCGCAGCTGCAATAAGTGCAGCAGTGTTGATATCAGTACTCATAGGAATCAGCGCATCTCCTTTTGTTTGATTAGTCGTACTCGTAGCGTTGACCTCTATTCTTCCTACTTTCGATACCTTCTGAAGTTCATTTAGGTTCATCTCTGGTCCAAGCAGCCCTTCTGTTTGGCCAAAAATTGCGCCTATGATATCGGCTTTTTCAACGAGTCCATCGACGTCAAAGCTGAGCTTAACGTGATACTTGACAATTCCTGTATATGGCAAATCATTAACCTCTTAATTTTTGATCACTTTACGTTCGGAGGGGGCAGATATAAGTGCTTATTGCCAACTCTCTAGTTGATTTTGTACAGTGAGAGATCCTCAATGTGACGAATCTTGCCCTTTGTTATTGCAGTCAGTTTTCGCCTAAAGGATAGATCAACTGTCATTCGGTGCTCTAGTTGTGATAGAATCCTTTTGGTAAGATATGCGCCTTTTCTGTCTGAATCAAGAAGTATGATTAGGCGTTTGTATTTAGATACAGAGTCTGCAAATTTTGCCAACCCCTTGAAGGCATGAAACTGGCAGACCTTGCCAGCAAAACCCAATTTATTGAGCGCCTCTTCGTCTTTTTTTCCTTCTACAACTACAATGCTGTCTTTTTTTGAGTTAAGAGACCTGACAAACTCGTGAATCTCCGATATCTCCGACTCGTCAAACTCCATGGTTTCACTTGGAATTAAACATATTAAGCAATTTTCAAAAATTTACTTGTGTCAAGAGTACTAGTCATACAGAACACAAAGAATGAAGGAATTGGCACGCTTGGCAATCTGTTTGAGCAGGACGGTTTTGATATTACAACAGTTCTTGCCAAAAAGGAACCGATTCCAAAAATCAATCCAGATGCCATAGTAATACTTGGGGCACCTGAGAGTGCAAATGATGACTTGAGATACCTAAAAGACGAATTGGTATTGATACAAGACGCTGTAAAAAATAACATTCCTGTTCTTGGCATATGTTTGGGGTCACAGCTTATTGCAAAGGCATTTGGGGCCAGAGTCTACCAAGGCAAGAAAAAAGAGATTGGGTTCTATCACGACATAGAGTTTGACAACACATCACAGTCAAAACTATTTCAAGGAATACAGAGTCCTGCCACCATATTTCATTGGCATGGCGATACGTTTGATCTTCCAAGCAGTGCGATCAGACTAGCGCACTCAAGAGACTATCAAAACCAAGCAGTAAAGATAGGAAGTGCAGTAGGAGTACAATTTCACATGGAAGTCGATGAACCAGCAGTTAGACTATGGCTTGAAAAATCAAAAGACGAACTAAGATCTGCACCATACCTAAGTCCTGAGAACATAATCAGTGACATTTCAAAGAACATTGGTGTTGTCCAGAACAACATGCAGATATTTTATCAAAACTTCAAGTCAGAGTTTAATCTTTGACAGAGGATTAACGCCGTATTAAACTCTCTTAAACTAAACTGCGTCCACCAGTGTTTATTCTCAGAATTAACAGGAGCTAAACCTGTTATTTACTGGAACGTTTGAGTAGATATCTCTTTTCATTTGTCAAATCGTCAAATATCCTAGAATATTTCTCTTTGATTTGCTTTTTCATTGCATCTCGCTCAGAACCTGTTTTCATAGATGAAGTATCCTCTTTTTCATATATAAGATTAATTTTTGAATTGTCTCATGGGACAGATTTGTCCTGTCTGTTTGTACTTCATACAGCAAGTCTATCAAAAATGCTTCATCAGTTTCTGGAATATCCACTTTGAAGCCATTATCTTGCAAGAAAACCATAGTCATGAGAAGAGATGTACTTTTATTTCCTCCACAGAATGGTTGCGCCCAAGCCAGCCCTCCCAAAAAATACGCTGCTTTGGTTATTACTTTATCAAGAAATTCTAATCATTACCTGCATTGTCCACTATCCAATACCTCATCCAGTCTTTCTTCGGAAACACAGAATGCTTCCGCTGCTGACGGATTTTTTGCTAATCGTTCTTCAATTTCCTTTTTATTTTCGTCAATGATTTCTTGTTTGTCAAAAGGGATTATACGATCCAATTACATCTAAAAAAGACTGAAGATATACAAGGATTACCAGCTCAACAGGATTATTGAGAGTTCTGCTGTAACCAAATTTGCTAGAATTTTGTTCCTAATTGACAAAAGTTTAATATAATGACGCTAAGACTCGGATCTCGTTATGAGTACAGTTACAAAAGTTTTTGAAGAAACAATAGCAACCGATCACAAGGTAATTACCGAAGATCTCTCAAAAGCAGTTTTGAAAAAGTACGGAATCAAAGTTCCAGGATATGCCCTTGTAAACAGCGCAAAGGAAGCAACAAGAGCTGCCAAGAAACTTGGATTTCCTCTTGTCATGAAAGTAGTCTCTCCCCAAATTCTTCACAAGACAGATGTTGGAGGAGTCAAAGTAGGACTGCAAAACGAGAAGGAAGTAAAGAAGGCATTCACTGACATGTACTCAAGACTCTCCAAGAAGAAAGGAGTGACTCTAAAAGGAATTTTGCTTGAAAAGATGGTACCACAAGGAGTAGAGCTTATTGTAGGATTGCAAAACGACCCACAGTTTGGTCCTGTCATTATGGTAGGGCTTGGAGGCGTGCTTACAGAGATATTCAAAGATGTTGCATTCAGGATGCTTCCAATTACTGTCGATGATGCAAAATCGATGCTTGCAGAACTCAAGGGTGCTAAGATTCTTCAAGGATACAGGGGAAGCAAGCCAATTGATTTGAACATGCTTGCAAAGGCACTTGTACAAATTGGAAAGATAGGAGTAGACAATGCAACATACTTTGACAGCGTTGACTTTAACCCAATTGTAGTATATCCAAAATCATACTTTGTTGTAGATGCAAAGATAATCCTAAGAAAAGAGATCAAAAAGGATGCAATCTCAAAGGCCCAGCCAAACATAGAGTTCATGGAGACCTTTTTCACGCCACAGTCAGTTGCACTAGTTGGTGCCTCTGCAACACCAGGCAAGGTTGGAAACTCTGTACTCGACAGCATTGCAAAACACGATTACAAAGGTAAGGTTTATCCGATAAATCCAAAGGCAGAAGAGATTCTTGGCATCAAGTGCTACCCAAGTCTTGATACCATCCAAGATCCAGTAGATTTGGTTGTTGTGTGTGTAGATCTTTCTGTCACACCACCAGTTCTTGAAACATGTGCAAAAAAAGGAATCCACAATGTTGTGATAGTGTCAGGCGGAGGAAAGGAGCTTGGGGGGGAGAGAGCTGCATACGAAGCAGAGATCAAAAGACTTTCAGAACAACACAAGATCAGAATCATAGGTCCAAACTGCATTGGTATGTTCAATGCAGCAAACCGACTTGATTGCGCATTCCAGGGTCAGGCAAGAATGATCCGCGCAAAGCAAGGCCCAGTAGCATTGTTATCGCAGAGCGGAACGATGGGAATCTCCTTCCTTGAGACTGCCGATACGTTTGGTCTTTCCAAGATGGTATCCTATGGCAACAGGTCAGATGTAGACGAAGCTGATATGATATGGTATTTAGCAAACGATCCTCAAACCAAGGTTATCGCACTATATGTTGAAGGCTTTGGCGATGGCCGCAAATTCATCGAGACTGCAAAACGAGTAATGAAAGAAAAGAAGAAACCAATCGTAATTTGGAAGAGTGGCAGGACAACACTTGGAGCAAAGCAGGCAGCATCACACACAGGCTCGCTTGGAGGGTCTAACGCAATAATCATGGGTGCATTCAAACAAGCCGGAATAATTTCAGTAGACAGCTATCAAGAACTTGCATCAGTCGTAAAGGCCTTGGCATGGCAGCCAGCCGCAAATGGCCCAAGAGTCGGACTTGTAAGCAATGGCGCAGGCCCAATGATTGGAGCAATCGACCAATTTGAAAAGTTCGGACTTGAGCTTGGCAAGGTCACAGAGTCTACGCTAAAGGAGATGAAGGAACATTATCCTCCAACATACGTAATTGGAGCTGGCAACCCTGTAGACGTTACAGGCGGTGCCAATGCAGACGATTACAGATACACAATACAAAAATTCATGGACGATCCAAATATCGACATTGTTATGCCATGGTTTGTGTTCCAAGACGATCCACTGGAGGAGACGATCATAGATTACTTGGGTGAGTTTTCAAAACAAGGCAAAAAACCGTTGCTTGTAGGCGGAAATGGTGGCCCCTATACACAAAGGGTATCTGCACTAATTGAAAAGCACCAAGTTCCAGTGTATGACGATATTAGGAACTGGGTAGCTGCAGGAGCCGCACTACACCAGTGGGGAAAGCACAAACCAGACAAGGTTTAATTTCCTGATAGTTTTGGAGTTTTTACATGTCTCTTGTTAACGTTTCAAAGGCAGACGGAATCTGCACCGTAAAAATAAACAGACCAGACAAGCTCAATGCCATGAACATCGATGTGGCAAACGAGATAATCAAAGTATTCAAAGAGATTGAAACAGATGATTCGGTGAAGGTTGTAATTCTTACAGGCGAAGGAGACAAGGCATTTTCCGCAGGCGCAGACATTGCATACATGTCAACAATCTCACCAATCGAGGCAGAGGCATATGCAAAGACTGGGCATCTCCTTACATTTACAGTGGAAAACTGCAGCAAGCCAACAATTGCAGCAATCAATGGATTTGCACTAGGAGGAGGATGCGAGCTTACACTTGCATGTGATATCAGAATAGCTGCTGACACTGCAAAGATAGGCCAGCCAGAGGTAACAATAGGAGTCTGCCCAGGGTGGGGCGGTACGCAAAGGTTGCAGAGAATAATCGGCATATCACAGGCAAAAGATCTCATCTATACTGGCAGAATGGTAAAATCAGACGAGGCAAAGGAGATGGGGCTTGTAAACAAAGTTGTCGAGATTGCAAAACTGACGGAAGAGGCAACAAACTTTGCCAAAATGATTGCACAAAACTCTTCCATGGCAGTAAGAATGTCAAAGGTTGCAATAAACAAGGGAAGAAACTCAGACATTGATACAGGGCTCGCATTGGAACTTTACACATGGGGTCTGTGCTTTACACATCCAGACAGATCCGAGAGAATGACTGCCTTTGTGAACAAGTCAAAGAAATAGATCTCTTGCTGCCTTGCCTGTTACATCCATTTGATTCCTAATATGCCCGGTATGAAAAGATTATTATAATTTAGGGAACGACTAAGTCTATGAGCAATACACAGGCAACAAAACTGATCACAATCACGCCAAAGGCTGCAGAAAAAGTAGTTGCTTTCATGCAAGAGGAAGCTGAAAAGCCAGAATTCCTGCGAGTCTACGTACAAGGTGGCGGATGCTCGGGATTGTCTTATGGAATGGGCTTTGAGAAAAAGGCCGAGGAAGATGATCTCGTGATAGAGGAGAATGGTGTAAAGATGCTAGTTGACAGTTACAGTGCCGATTATCTCAAAGGCGCAAGTATTGACTACATCGAGAGCCTCATGGGCGCTGGATTTAAGATAAACAATCCAAATGTGACCAAGTCATGCTCTTGCGGTCACTCGTTTAGTACCTCTTAGAGTACATTTTTTAATTTTTATTTTTTAGCAGATACTGTAAAGTTTCTAGACAGTAATGAGAGTCATTGTAGAAAGCACGTGCGGAACTTTGCGTATGTGTTCTGTTATTATCTTTTCAAGAACAGTCGAGTTTCCACTTTCTATCTCAGCTATAATGTCATATAGACCAAGAACTCCGGTGACGCTTGTTATCCCTTGCACTTCAGAGAGTTTTTTTATTATCTGAGATTCCTTTCCAGTCTCACAGTGAATAGCTACAAATGCCTTTGTCATGCTGTGTCAGATGATATAATCAGTTTACGGCCAGAGGCCTCTTGCTTCGTATGCTTCCAAAACTCTACCGACTGCAAGCACCATACTTGCCTTTCTCATATCAACGCCGTGCTTCTTTGAGAGCGCAAATGTATCATTGAATCCTTTTACAATGTGGTGCTCCATCTTGCCCGCCACTTCGTCAAATGACCAATAGTATCTCTGCAAGTTTTGCACCCACTCTAGATACGATATACATACACCGCCAGAGTTTGCCAAAATGTCTGGAATAACCATTATCTTGTTTTTGTGCAGAATCTCGTCGGCTTCAGGAGTTGTAGGTCCATTTGCAGCCTCTGCAATAACTTTGCAGTCAATATTTTTTGCAATCTGAGGAGTAATCTGGTTTTCAAGTGCTGCTGGAACAAGCACATCACATGAGGTGGTGAGAAGTTCTTCAGTTGAGATCTTTTTGCTTCCTGGATATCCCACTACGCTTCCGGTCTTGTTCTTGTATTCCAACACTTTCTTGGAATCCAATCCCTTTGTGTTTATTATAGAACCCTTAGAATCGCTTACCGCAATTATCTTTCCGCCCATCTTCTCAATGTATTCTGCCGCAAATGTTCCTGCATTACCATATCCTTGAATCACTATCTTGGCTCCCTTCAATTTCAATCCCAACTTCTTGCCTGCCTCTCTCACACAGTATGATACGCCAAGACCTGTTGCAACGTTTCTTGCCTGTGAGCCTCCCACTGGAATTGGCTTGCCAGTGATTACTGCCGGTTCTGCTTGGCCGTGCATTATACTGTATACATCCATTATCTGAGCCATCTCCTTTCCTGTTGTGTAAACATCGGGAGCAGGGATGTCCTTTCCAGGCCCTATGATTTCAGAAATTGCATATGCATATCTTCGTGTGAGTCTCTCTTTTTCTCCTGCAGAGAGCCTTTTAGGATCACAGATGATTCCGCCTTTTCCTCCTCCAAATGGAACGTCTACAATAGAACACTTCCAAGTCATCCACATCGACAGGGCCTTTACCTCCTCGATCGTTACATCGGGGTGATATCTTATTCCTCCCTTGAAGGGACCTCTAAAGTCATTATGCTGAGATCTAAATCCTGTGAAAACCTTGATTCTTCCATCATCCATTTTTACTGGAAGAGAAACCGTCAAAACTTTTTTTGGGCTTGCAAGCATCTCATGTATACCTGGATCAAGCTTCAAAATTTTTGCAGCAGATGCAAGTTGTTTTAATGCATTCTGCCACGGATCTATCTTATTCAAACCCTATCCATATGTCTCACTAGGTATTGTATTTAAATTTGTTGAGAATAGATCGCTTATTTTATTTCGTGGATTGTCCAGAACTTTGGCCAGTGTTTTGTCCTCCGCCAAGTTTGGATGAGATTTGATTTCGCAGATCATCGTCTGTTTTGTTCGTAGAATCAATTCCAAGAGATTGGGCCATGAATTCAAGTTTCTGTCTTTCCGAAGTTGCAGGTCCCTGAACTGGGACGATGTTCAAGTCTCCCTTGGCCTTTTGAATCTCGTTTTGTATGGTGCCTTTGGTTTTGTTAAATTCGCCCACAATTTTTCCAAGTTTTCTCGATGCTTCCGGCATGCGTTTTGTCCCAAGCAGCATTATTAGGGCCACAAACGCAATCACTATCCAATCATTGCCCATTATAGTGAGGGCGAAATCTGTCACGCTGTAACTTGAACCGTTTCCGAAATTAAAGCTTTAGACTATTTGTAGGCAGCAACAATTACTGCTCCACCCATCATCCCCGTATCAAGCTCAACCCTTTCAAATTTTTCAAAAAGTAATGACTCTAGTTTTTTGTTTTGCGGCCACAACTTGTACGTGTCATATAGGGCAGCAAATTTTAGCCCTAGCCTTCCACCTACCAACAAAGCAATGACAGGAAGTATAGCACGGAGGTAAAATGAGACACCTGCCCTTACCAAGGGGTTGTCTGGTTTGCCCAGATCCACAATTACAAAGCGCCCGCCTTTTTTTAGAACTCGGTGTATCTCAGATATTGCAGTACGCAAACTTATTGCATCGCGCAGCGAATACCCGCAAAGAACCGCATCAAAGACATTGTCTTTAAATGGTATATGTTCAAACACGCCGCATGTGAGTGAGGGGGTTTTTTCAAACAGCCGCCCAGTATTTTTGAGCATTGGCCTTAGTGGATCATATAATGAAATTTCAAGGTCATTCTCACAAATTTTCATTGCAGTCTTTGACATGTTGCCAAATCCAGAGCCTGCATCAAGAATTTTGTCGCCTTTGTTTACTCTACCTCGAATTCCACGTTCTCTAAATTCTAAATCTTTTCCAAGCGAGATAAATGAGTTGACCTTATCATATACTGGAATTATTTGTTCCAGAACTTCTAGTACCTGCCCCCAACTACTTCCAAGACCCACACGAGTCTAAAAAATGTCACATATTATATGTCAATCAGGATTTCAGCTCGGAAATTACTGCACTTAGGCCCTCTTGATATGACGGATATGCCATACTGCATATTTTGGATATGTTTGCGTTAGAGGTTTTGATGGAGGTAGTAAGCAGCGTTACAAAATCAGAGCCAAGTGCTGCTTTTGCAAGAAATGATGGAATGGTTCCAGGCTTGCCAACTCCAAGCTTTGAGCACACAAAATGTACAAACTCTGAAAAGATGACAGGATTGGAATCTGCCACAACAAATGATTTGTTTGTTTGATTCTTTTCTGCAATTGAGATTAGTGCTGATACAGCATCGTCGACGTGAACAAGACTTCGATAATATTTTCCAGATCCTAAGATCTTAAACGAGTTCCTCTTTAACCTCTCTACCATCATTGACGTAAACCATCCTCCATTTCCATACACGTCTCCAAGATACGCCACTGTAAATGGAATCCCATACTGTCTGCAGTTTTCTTCAAGAAAGCGTTGCGCATCAAGCCTTATCTTGGCATAGTCAGTGTTTGGATTTGGGCTTGTGTTCTCATCTATTGTTCTTCCCTTTGTGTCTCCAAAGACGCCAAGACCTGAGACATACACAAAGAACTTGGCCTTATCCTTAACTTTGCTAAACAGATTTACTGTCCCGTCAAAGTTTACTCTTTTTTGCAGATTCTTGTCTTTCTCTCCTGGCCAAAGAGCGGCCAGATGGTATACAACGTCATATGGGTTGTCTTCAAGCTCAAAATCTGGATAGGTAAGGTCCCCTGTTACTATCTTGACCTGCGGATTCGTAGTCTTTCCTGCACGTAAGAGAGCAGTTACCAAGTCTCCTCTACCAACCAGTCTGTCAACCAGCCTTGATCCTATGAATCCCGTAGCACCAGTTACAAGTACTGCCAATAACTTGGTTAGAGTTTTCCTGCTTAAAGGTTTGACCGCATCTTGACTTGAGCAACCAAAAATTAAATCAGCCTAGTAATTTTTGTCAACCTAGTGCATACGTGTCCTAGCTGCAAGTCTAAGATGGAGGTACAGAAAACCTTCAATCAGAAAATCCTATTTAGTTGTGCACGCTGCAAGATAGAAGACGTAATAGACTACAGGAAAAACATCGATGAGGCCTACTTGGAGTTCTTGCTAAAGTTCGATAGAGGAGACATCCAAACCAAGAAAGAGTCGCAAGAATCGCTTGAGAAAGAAGGCCTTCTCCAAAACGAAGATACAATAAAAAAGATGATAGGAAATTCTAAGATAGGGGAGATAACCAAATCAGTTCTGTTTTCAAAAAAACTCTATGTGTCACACTTTAGATCTGTTGTAGAGCCCGACCCAGAGATGGGCATCGCAGTTGAAGACTCTGGATTGGATGAAAGAATTATCCAAGTGCTGCAATCAAAAGGAATTTCAAACTTTTACAAGTTTCAAGAAGATGCCATTCATGAAATCATGTTTGGAAAAAATGTGATCATCTCAGCACCAACAGCATCAGGAAAGACGGAAGCCTTTGTGGTGCCCATACTGCAAAAGATAGCAGACTTGAAGGCGCCAAAAAGTGTACAGGCTCTTTTTGTATATCCAACCAAGTCTTTGTCTCGCGACCAGCATCCAAAAATAAAAGACATTGCAGAAAAACTCAGTCTTCACATAGCTGTTTTTGACGGCGATACAAAGGAGGTAGAAAGAAGAGAAATCTTGGATGCACCTCCTGACATAGTGATTACAAACTTTGATGTGCTGCATTATCATTTGTGGCACAGGACAAAGTTTGCGTCTCTTCTAAATTCAGTCAGATTTTTGGCAGTAGATGAAGCGCATGTCTACTCTGGAATTTTTGGTTCCAATGTTCACTATATCATCAAGAGGTTAAAGAGGATCTGCCCCAAAGTGCAGTTCGTAGCTTCTTCTGCAACACTTGAGAACGCACTTGTTTTCTGTCAAGACCTGTTTGGGTCTGAGATGAAACAAATTACAGGTTCTGGAAAGAAAGGAAAGATAGAGTTTTGCATGCTGTTTCCTTCCCTTTCAACGCAGCGTGTATTGATGATTGACATACTAAAGAAACTCACAGCAGAAAAGCACAAGACGCTTGTCTTTAACAACTCGCACCTAAACTCTGAACTTTTAGCATTGCAGGCAAGGAAACAAAAGATAGACATCAAGGTGCACAGAGCAGGCCTGTTAGCAAACTATAGGAGATCAATTGAGAACTTGTTCAAAAATGATAAACTCTCAGCAATATCTGCGACTCCAACTCTGGAGCTTGGAATTGATGTCGGAAATGTTGACGGTGTGATATCTTCCACAATTCCAGTCAATCGCCTAGTACAAAGAATCGGAAGGGCTGCAAGAAAAGGACAAGATGGATACGCGTTTCTAGTGTTGGGAAATGATCCCATATCACAATACTACAAGAATCATCCAAGTGATTACTTTGAAGATGTAGAACATATCTACATTGACCCAAAAAATCCATTTGTCGAGGAATTCCAAGTGCTTGCCATGGCATGCGACAAGCCAATTGCAAGGCACGAGATGCCAGAACACAAGGATGTAATTCAGAAGCATCTTGATGTTGGCAATCTTATTGTGGTTGAAAACAGGTATGTCCCAAACATCCCACAGATTAAAGACCTGCTTGACAACTATAGCATCAGGGGAATTGGCAAGTCAATTGACATATTTCTTAACGGCAAAAAAGTGGGAGACAGAATACTGCCAATTGCTCTAGAAGAGTTGCACCCATCAGCTGTATATTTTCTTGCAGGCACTAGATATCGTGTCAAAGAGCTTGGGTATCCCCACAACATGTCTGCTAAACTGGAGACTCTGTCAAGAAACTATCCGTATTACACAAAAGCACTCACAGAGGAGTGGCCCACAATTGAGACGGTCTATGAAAAGCGCAATGCTTGCGGTATTGAGGTTGCATTTTGCAAGCTGCACATACAAAAGCGTGTCTATGGCTATGCCAACATAGAGCTTGGCCACGAAGTATCGCAGGGCCAAAAAATCATTCTTGAAAAGCCTCTTGACTACGATTTTGTCACAAAGGGCGTGGTCTTCAAGGCGCCACGTCCTCTTACAGAGATGGCAAGAGCCGAAAACGAAGAGTATGTTGAGGCAAGCGGTTACCATGCAACAGAACATCTAGTCATAGAAGGAAGCAATATGATTACGGGGGGAGTCTCGCAGGACTTGGGAGGAATATCTCTTGGCACCTCAGGGCTCATCTTTGTGTATGATTCTGCCATTGGTGGAAACGGTGCAAGCAAGGCACTTTATGACAGACTAGAGAAAGCATTTGAGCGCAGCCTGCACATAGTAAAGGAGTGTCCCTGTAAAAACGAGTCAGGCTGTCCGCGCTGTACGTTTTCTTACAGGTGTGGCAATAACAATGAATACCTACACAAGCTTGCATCATCTGAAATTCTTCAAAGAATTGTTGATGGTGAAACAACAGTGATAACAGAGCCGACAGAGGGAGACAAGCCCCTAGTATAGAGCAGATGTTTGTGGCGTATCCAAAAATGATAGATATTATTAATGTGATATTAGAACGATATTCATGGAAAAGGTTGCAATTGTAACAGGCAGCTCAAGCGGCATAGGGTTTGAGACCGCGCTTGCCGTGGCAAGAGAAGGCTATTACACTTATGCTACAATGCGGGATACAAAAAAAGGCAGCAAGATACTAGAGATCGCAAAAAAAGAGAATTTGAAGATCGAAGTCTTGGAACTTGATGTAGATAAAGAAGAGTCGGTCAAGAATTGTACAAACAAGATAATCAGTGACAAAAAAAGAGTTGACGTGCTTGTAAACAATGCAGGATATTTCCTTGTCGGGTGTTTGGAAGACATTACCATGAATGAGATGAAGGCCCAGTTTGAGACCAACTTTTTTGGTATTGTAAGAACAATACAACAAGTCTTACCTACGATGCGCAGCCAAAAGTCAGGAATCATAGTAAACATAAGCTCGGTGGCAGGAAGAATCGGATTTCCAGTAACACCTGCATACATCAGCTCAAAATTTGCACTAGAGGGCCTAAGTGAGTCTATGAGGTACGAGCTTGCGCCCTTTGGAATCAAGACCATAATAATAGAGCCTGGAGTTGTCAAGACCAACCTCTTTTCGTCGCTTAAAAAATCCACAAAACCTGATTCCATCTACAAAGACATTACTGAAAAGGTAATGCAGGGCTTGGCCATGATGTGTGAGATGGGAACAGCGGCGCAGGAGGTTGCAAGAACTATAGTTACTGCAATAAGGTCAGAGAACCCCTTGCCTAGGTATCCAGTAGGAAATGACGCAGTCATGTTCCTTGAGGCCAAGAAGAGCAAGACGGACATAGAGTTTGAAAATTACATAAAAAAGGAACTCTACGAGTAAATTCTTTCCACATATAAGATATTTTTGGCTTCTTATTCATTAATAATTCAAAAAACATGTGAATTTTTTACATTATTTTTGCATAGATTGATATAAGTCAGAGAGTCAATTTTTGTCAAAGTCAACAGATTTAGGATAAAAGTTTGGTGATATTGAAAATGAAATGGAAGACATTACAACATAACGGTATTGCTTTTCCTCCCCCCTTTGAGTCAAAGGGAATAACGGTTAGGATCAAGGGAGAGAAGGTTTCGCTAGGGTTGGATGCAGAAGAGATGGCATACCAGTGGGCAAAAAAGAAGGACACCCCATATGTAAAGGACACAGTATTTCAAAAGAACTTTGTATCTGATTTTGTCAAATTATTGCCAGAAAAGCACAAGAAGATATCGATTACAGATATTGATTTTTCAGACGCTTTCAAAGTTGTAGACAAGGAAAAAGACGCCAAGCTCTTGATAACAAAGGAGGAAAAGAAGAAGATTGCAGCAACAAGAAAAGAGATCAAGGAGAAGATGAAGGCAACGTATGGAAAGGCGATAATGGATGGAAAAGAAGTGGAGGTTGCTAACTGGATGGCAGAGCCACCAGGCCTTTTCATAGGGCGCGGCGACCATCCCCTAAGAGGCAGATGGAAGCCAAGAATAACTGAAAAAGATGTCACACTAAATCTAGGAAAGGAGGCCAAGGTACCTCCCGGCAAGTGGAGACAGATAATTCACGAGCAGGATTTCATGTGGCTTGCAAGTTGGGAGGACAAGCTTACTGAGAAGAGAAAGTATGTCTGGCTCTCAGATACCTCAGACCTAAAGCAGGAGCGGGATAAGATGAAGTATGAAAAGGCAACCAAGCTCTCAGAGCACATAGACAAGGTGCTAGACGCAGTAGTAAAAAAAATGTCAGACAGGGATGAAAAAATTCGAAGTGTAGCTACTGTGAGTTATCTGATTTACAAGACAGCAATGAGGGTGGGAGACGAAAAGGACCCAGATGAGGCAGACACCGTTGGTGCCACAACTCTGCGCGTTGAGCACATCAAGCTGAAACCTAATGTGATAGAGTTTGACTTTCTTGGAAAAGACAGTGTAAGGTGGCAAAAGCCATTGCCCATCGCAGAGCAGGACAAGGTCTTTTATGAAAACCTAAGAAAACTAACCGAGAAGAAAAAACCAGACGAGCTAATATTTGACAACATAACATCAAGGCATGTCAACGAGTTTCTTGGAAACATAGTAAAAGGCCTCACTGCAAAGGTGTTCAGAACATATCTTGCAACAAACATCGTGAGAAGCTACCTCAAGAAGGTAGATGATTTGAATTCCAAGTCGGAGAACGTCAAGGTATACCATGCCAAGCTTGCAAACCTAGAAGCCGCCATAACATGCAACCACAAGAGAACCATACCAAAGAACTTTGAAGAGTCATTGCAGAAGAAAAAAGATGCCCTAAAGAAGCTAAGAGAGGCAGTCCCCAAGACCGAAAAGCAGGCAGAAAAGCAAAAACTTCGAGAAGAGAAGATGAAGCTTACAATCGAACTTACCGAAAAGACCCGCGATTACAACCTTGGAACATCACTTCGCAACTATATTGATCCAAGGGTTGTCAAGGCATGGTCAGACCAAGTAGAACTAGAGTGGGAGAAACTCTACACAAGTGCGCTGCAAAAAAAATTCCAGTGGGTAACCAAAGAGAACCTCAGCTGGAAAGAGATTGCGGAAGCATAAATCTATTTTCTACAAATCAAGCACATAATTGCGTCACACTTGGTCTTACAATGAATACCCCGTCATTATATTCTCCTTTGTGCAAGTTACCTCATGACAGAAACAAGATATGAAACAAATCAACTAAACCATTTCTAACAAAGTGTTTAGTATTGTTCGATCTGAGTTTGGTTTGAGATCAAGGAATTGGAATTTTTGTAAAGCGCTTTTGTATACAAGCTACATTTAATTGCATGTGGAAATTAGGCGTAACTTATGCCGGGGTAGCTCAGCCTGGCCTAGAGTGCCAGTCCACATAAAGGGTAATACTCATAATCTGGAGGTCGTGGGTTCGAAACCCACCCCCGGTATACACTTTTTTTCTACATTCTAGTAACTAGTAGGAATCTGCTATTCTCACTTGACATACGGTGTAACCGTAATGATATTTACGATATACCATGTGTTTCCTTCACCATAGCTGATGTCGTTGCCATCACCTAGATACTCGGTTATAATTCCGCCTGCCTGTGTATCGATGAAGGCCACCTTATAGTATCCGTCAGAGTTTTTGGTATTGCTTATGGCAAGAAGCTTCGTGATGTGAGAGCGTGTCCCATCAGGGCTCTGCAGTATCACAAGAACGTTTGATTTGTGTGCCATTGCACCTTGCAGGACGGTTGCATTTATCGAGTCCGTGTGTACGGTATGCACGGTACCTCTGTTTGTGTTTGCACTGCCGTTTTGATACTCAGTTCCATATACTGATACGATCAATTTTTTGCCGTTTCCTGTGCTGTTGATGTATTCTGAAAGACCGGCTGCAATTGTCATGTTTGTCGTGCCCCATCCATCCCTGTAATGCATCAGGGCCATGAGTCTCTGTACGAGGTTTGTTGCAGTTCCGTTCACAATGCCAGGTGCTATGGTAGCGTTCCAGTGCAGTATGTCCACTGCGCCAACTGTCGGGCCGCATGCAGTGTTTGTTGGCTGCTTTAAGATGGTAAGGTTGTTCTCGGTTGTGGCAAACTGGCTCTTTTGTGTGTTCCACCATGCAAAGTCATGTGCCTGCACACCCTCTCCTCCTCCCGCGCACCCTATCACACCAGAAGGTACCTCAGTTGGATTGGTTTTGTGTACGGTATCAATATTTTCTGAATTTGGTGTACTTCCTATGGTTACAAGAGCGGTTCCAAGGCTCTCATTGTTGTATGTTATAGAAACGGAATAGGTGCCTTGAGCCGAGTTTTTATCAAACTCTAGCGGTGTTGTAAACTGTCCAGTCGCTGTAGCATAAATTGTAAGCTGTGATGTAGCATGGTCTGGGCTTGTTATTGTAATTGTAATAGGATCTCCCCTCTGGTAGTCCGCAATCTTGCCGGAAACTGTTGCATAGGAGCTCATGCCGACATTTATCGCCACTTTGGTTGGGTTTATCTGAAAGAGTGGAGTTGGACCTGGATTTTGTTGTATTGTGATTATACCGCTTGAAACCATATACTGGATTCCCATGACAAACTGGTCGTCTCCTATCTTGCCGTCTGCCCACCAACCGGCATTGTTTTTGATCCATGACGGCATATGCTGTGAGGAAGTAGAAGATTCCTGTGTTTGTGGTATTGTTATGATACCGTTTTGGATCATGTATTGTATACCTTTAGTAAAATCGCTGTCTCCAACTGAACCGTCATGCCACCACTTGGCGGTATTTTTCAAAAAGGGTGGAAGGTAGGAAGTTGAATTATTTTTGGATTTATTTGAGACATCAAACGAGTCGCCCGGACCATCAAATACCATCACTATGTATTTGTCTGCATTTTTGGGTGTCCAATTTATGTTCATCATAGATGTAGAATGTGCCGGAACCACAGGAGTATCTTGAGTAAATTCAACAAGTGAATTGAATGGCGGTTCATGGGTTGAATCGAAAAGTTTTACCGTAATTTTGGTTTTTCCTGGTTCATCCCCCACATTTTCTAACTGAAGCCTGAGACTGACGGGATCACCAAATGTTACATGTTTAGGAACTGCTTCCGTATGTTTCACAAAAACATGTGGTCCGAGGTCCTCATTATTATAATAATAATTTGCGGCGTCTTCTAGTTCATGTCCAGTTATTTGGGATTTATTTCCGTACAAAATATTACACAGGCCTACCTGATCCTCTTGCACAATGCTTCCGTTACAAGGGGATCCAACCACGTAGAAACCGTCCTTTTCTTCAGCTACAACGGAATAGGTACTTCCAACAGGTACTTCAAAGACTATCTCTCCTTTTGAGTTTGGTCGTTCGTCATATTTGTTGTTTCCAGGATTTATTGTGATATGCATTGTGAAGTTCTGTGGCGTTAAATCTGAAACGGTGTCATTAACTTTTACCATAATTTTCAGGTATCCAGGCCTATACTGTGTGGTTGCTATATTTTGTGTTGTCATATTTTGCGTATTTGTGGTAGGAGGGATTGTGATTGGAGGCGGAGTTGGATTTTGGTTTGTGGGTTGGCTAGACGCAGAGTTTATTTCCAGATCTACACTTGCAACCGGTTTTAATTCAGGCATTATTACAGCAGATATCGTATAGGTACCTGATGGAGCGTTGCCGGGAATCAGAATGTCCAGGGTAGAAATCATTGAACCGCCATTATAGTCTGGTGAGAAAGTTATGTTCTTTTTTGCAGTTAAATCCTTAGCACCAGTAGCATCAGTCTGCAATTGGGTTGTCAGTTGAGCACCATCAACTGAAAGGCTGATCTTGCCTTGATCAGTCGAACTAAATGAAGTTCCTTGAGGCGGATAAAGAATGAATTCAATCCAGTCTCCCTTTTGCAGATTGGTTGTAGTAACACTGTACCAAGCTTCTGTAAAATCAGATGTGGAAGAGACAGTCATTTGGGATAGAGCGACCGTTGTTGTACCAGAAGACTGGGCAAATGCAGTAGTAGAATAAAAGCTGGAAATCAGAATGACAAGTAGAAAGACTGAAGCCCCATCCCTCAATGAATCCTGTAGTAATGATTAGAACTATAAAAAGAGATCCATGAAAAACTTGAACTTGTTTTCACATTTGATAATTTTGCACTGGTCTAATATGAAATGAAAGTTGATGGGATATCATGACAAAGAAGTTCTTTTTCCGTGTGTTAATCTGTAAGAGCTTTGAAGAATGTATTCGAACCTGAAATGAACAATTCGAGGATTATTCCCATAGCGTTGGTTGGCGGCATATCTTTTTTGGTACTCATTGTGGTATTTGTGGGAGAAGGGTTTGTCAGGCAGGTTCCAATTTTTTGGAAAGAAGAGATAAGGGCTACGGTTGCATTCCAGAAGATAGACGGCCAAGTCAAAGTTGTAGGTCTGATAGGAAACGGAGATACCAACCCAGTTCTTGTCATGAAGGCTGGAGATTCACCTTACATCCTAACTGTAATAAACCAGGACACAGAGCCTCACATTTTCTATGTTGATGGTTTGAAGGTACATACAAAATTGTTGCAACCAAATGAGAATGATACCATAACGCTGATTTCATAAAAAGAGGCCACGTACAATTATTATGATGAATTACATCCAGAGAAAAAAATAGGGCAGATAGTTGCAGCACGTGTAGAGGCTTTTGATTAAGATAGTTATTCGTATTTAGAGGAGACAAATAATGGGTCATCTATGCCGTAATTACTCTAACAACAATATAGCTAGCCACCAAGAACAACAGAATTCCAAATAATTTCAAGAGTTTTTGCTGGGGGATTTTTGTCGCAAATTTTGTGCCAATAATACCGCCGCCTATGCCCCCCTTGAGAAAGTGTGCGTCAAACCCGTACGATGTCATCATACCTGCAGTTTCCGCTGCAATGGTCCCATCTTCGTCAATTAATACAATTTTTACACTCTTTGGAATCTTTGGCATTATGGTCTCTTTTGCTCTCGAATCACATACAGCATGAACAGAGCCTTCGACATGTCCTTGGTTGTAATGTTCCTTGAGCCTAAGATCAAACACTAGAAGAGGTTTCTCGCTTCCCAGATCGTTTTGTAATTCTTCAGCCGTAATTGCTAATTTTTCTAATTCTTGGTTTGTATTCATGATATCAAAAACGACACGAAAGTATTTAGCAAATAAGTCTCTACTGTAATCAACTGTGTTCGATGTTAAATGAGCAGCAAAAAGACAACCACGTTCACATTTAGGATAGACAAGGATTATGAGACAGTCTTGCGTGAAGAGGCTCAATCTAAAAAAATTACTGTAAACACTCTTGCAAACCAGATTTTTGGTGATTATGTTGAATGACAGCGATACATGGAGAGGTTTGGAACCATAGTTTTGAGCAAAGATGCTTTCAAGATCATACTTGATTCACTCGATGAAAAAAGCCTCCTCAATTTAGCCGTGGATATTGGAGAAAAGGCGCCAAAGGAGTTTATTTTATTCAAATGGAAAGGGGTTGCCACTGACAATGTAATCAAATTCATCAAGATGTACTTTGACCACTGTGGATATGGAACACATGACCAGACCAGAACGGAAGGCAAAGTTACATTCAGTGTACACCACGACTTGGGAAAAAAAGGTTCTCTGTTTCTAAAAACGTTCCTTGAGACATTGATAAAGGCAACACTTGGCAGATCCTGTACCTCAACTACAACAACAAATTCATTGGTCCTTAGTTTTCAAGAATAGTGAAAGCTAGATGGCTGCAATTACGATTTGAATGTGTGCGGATGAAATGGAATGCAACCTCGGTTAAGATAGGTTCCATCCATTCTGTCCTTTTCTATTACTGCAACCTTCATGCAGTGCTCTGCCGCCGCATTGGCTACATCAAGACCGGAACCACTACCAATTACTATCAAGTCAAATTTTTGCAATCAAGTATGAATACGATACCACAATTGAAAAAGTACCCCAGATTTTCAATGGTGGTTATCAACTGTGATATTCATGCAACTCAGTTATAACAAAATCTCATGTCAATATCACATATGGCTTCACAATACGTATTGATTGGTATAATGATAGGAGTCTTCTTTGCAGGCCTTGGCATAGGCTATGTTGTTTTTACTAACACTTACGGTCCATATTCAATGATGTATCAAAATCCGCAGATGTTCAATCAGATGATGGCGCGAAACCCACAGTTTACGGGCCAGTATATGGGATACATGATGCAGAACCCTCAGTACATGAACCAGTGGTTCTCGCAAAACCCGCAATATGCCGGCCAATGGATGGGCTACATGATGCAAAATCCCCAGCTAAGACAGCAGATGTATAGTTACATGTTCCAGAACAAGGACTTTATGTATAGCATGATGCAAAATCCCACTTTTCAGAACCAGTATATGGGACCATGGATGATGCAGAACAACTTTACCTATCACGGCATGATGTTTCGGAGATAGGGCATGAGTCCACCAAAAGTAAAAATCTCAGATTTTAGCCATACCGTCAAGACCCAAAAGACAATAAATCAAGCAGTTGAAGATATAACAGCCAGTCTAAAAGAGGTAGGCTTTGGAGTGATTGGAACACTAAACTTCAAAGAGATGTTACAGAAAAAAGGAGTGGATTTCAAAGACGAGTACAGGCTCTTGGAGGTTTGCAATCCCCAATCTGCAAAGCAAGTTCTGGAGTCAAATCCTGAGGTAGGACTACTTTTACCATGCACCATTGCAGTATACCAGAAAAACAAGGAAAATTGGATAAGCTTGGCAAGACCCACTTCACTGCTTGCAAATATACAAGATAGACAATTTGACAAGTTCGGACAAGAAATTGAAGAAAAACTTGTGCAAGCAATAGAGAGGGCAAAGTAACGAATACACATTTTGCCTCAAATCGAGATAATCTAGATATGAAGAGAAAAATCACTCGAATACTTGTTCCTTTAGACGGATCCAAAAATTCCCTAAAAGGATTAGAGACGGCAATCAATTTGGCAAGGCAATGCAACGCTACCATAACAGGATTGTTTGTAATTCCATTTTACTTGCCTCTCTCAGGTCCAAGAGTATTTGGGCCTTACCGAGCAGAACTGCTCAAGCAGATATACAAGTTCATGGAAGACGCCAAGACCCGCTCGGCAAAAAACGGCATTGTATTTTATGAAAAAATAATCAAAGGCGATGTAATATCTACAGATATTGTCAACTTTGCACAAAAGAAGAAATTTGATCTTTTAGTAATCTCGTCAAGAGGGTTTGGTCCAATAAAAGATCTTTTTCTTGGCGGAGTGTCAAATGCTGTAGTGCACAAATCCAAGATTCCGGTATTAGTGGTCAAGTAAGATGGCTGATTCCTTCTTTGAACTAGCACAGAAACGACGTTCGATTAGAAGTTTCAAAGAGAAACCAGTTACTGATTTGCAGTTGAACAAAATATTGGACATGTGCGACATGGCACCGTCTTCTGGAGGCTTACAGACCTTTGAAATATATCAAGTCAAAAATAAAAATATGAGAGAAAGATTGGCTTCTGCTGCAAAAGACCAAGACTTTGTTGCACAAGCGCCGCTATTGCTTGTATTTTGTGCAAACCCATATCGTTCCGTGAAGCGCTTTGGAGAAAGATCGAACCTATTCTCAGTCCAAGACGCGACAATTGCAGCATGTTATGCACAACTGGCAGTTGAGGCATTAGGGCTGTCAACTGTATGGGTTGGGAATTTTGATGAAGAAAAGGTATCCAAAATACTGAATCTCCCACACGGCCAGAGACCAATAGCAATGCTTCCTGTAGGTCTCAAAAACGAAGAGCCGATGGAAAAGACAACCAGAGGACGTGTAGACTTGGTACATGTTTTAGATTAGGTGTAACAATACGAATAATTTCATATTCAGATGTCTCGTGTTGCATCTTTGTTGAATGTAAAAATAGTTGCAATTGCTGGAATAGTTGCGGTTATCGTAATAATATCAAGTGCATATTTCATTTCACTCAATTACGGACCTAAAACCACCAATCTAACCAATACGACTGAGTTCAATCAAACTGCAATGCTAGAACGTGGAGACATTGCCATGGGCTTTAATCAGAGTAAGATACACCACCACTTTATGGTCACTACTACGGGAGGCGAAATCATGATAATGTCAACAAACATGAGTGATGTAAAGACCATTGGTGAGATAAGATCTCATGTCAGAGACATACAGTACGAATTTTCGCAAGGAAATTTCACTAAACCCTTCTATATACACGCCCAAGTTGTTCCTGGCACTGACATCATGGCGGTAAAAAAAGACTTGATCCAGTATTCCATAAAGGATATCGATGGAGGCTCTGCTCTAATCCTTACTACAAATGATACCGAATTGGTTAACGCAATACAGCAATTCATGAACTTTCAATCAAGCCAGCACATGGGACGTTAGTGTTATCATTACTAGAGCATTATAGGAAATTCATATCATGTGAAATATACTCACGATGCCTACTCCCAAAGATAGGCTTGTTTCATTTACGAATCGTTCACCAGTTTTGTCATCAAGTTTTTCGTGAAGTTTGAATCCACCATGCAAAAATGACAAGATCTCATCTGCCTCAAACCATCTTGCCAAGCGACTCTTAACTGGTTCATGTTTTGACATGTGCAAAGGTACGGCAGAATTGTATTTATCATACGATTCAAATTTTCAACAATAAAAATCAGTATTGAAAATAGGTTTAGGCGTTAAATACAAGATCAGGGATGTCATGCTAGAGACACATTATCAGATGTGATAATCGTGATTGACCTATTATCTTTGCAATATGTTTCAATAGTTGTATGTCAATATCAAAACGTCTCGAGTACAGGTTTTCTTCAGAGCTGTCGCTTGTGGCAGGCTCTCTCATATTCATAGCATCACTGTTCTCTTTTCAGCACATCACGTTCTTTCCTGATATAAAGTGGATGATAGGACCACATCTTGCAGGCCAACTCTTTGTCATGACCATAATTGGGCTTGTAAGCGGAGTGATGGTAATAATTAGTTCAATTATGATATATGAACAGCCTCAACACATTAGAAAATTTGGAGTATTGATATGGATCTTTTCTGGTCTAAGTTTCTTTGGTAGTGGCGGTTTTATTATTGGTGGAATACTGGGAGTAATAGGCGGATTTTTGGCAGTAACAAAAGGAATTACCTTTTTTGGTTCAAAGTAAAAAGATCACTTGACCACTAGTACAGGTATCTTGGACTTGTGTACAACTGCATTTGCAACGCTCCCAAGAAATGCTTCTTTAATGGCACCCATTCCTCGTGAGCCCATCACAATAATATCGAATTTTTTGTATGACGCAAATTCTGTTATCTCCCACGCCTCATTGCCATACATTATTTTTTCGTGAAATACGATTCCGTTCTGAGCAGCAAGTGTCTTGGCTTTGAACATGAATTTTTTGGCCTCTTTCTCACTCTCTTTTCTAAGTCGCGTGAGCAATCTTCCTAGGTTTACAGTATACAGAGGTATCACGCATAGCCCGGTAATGGTAGCGTTGCATTGCCTTGCTAGATAAATTGCCTCAGCTAGTCCCTTAAACGAGTCTTTAGAGCCGTCAAGCGGTACTAGGATTTTTTTGATCTCTCCTTTCACCAAGACCACCCAAATCCTTCTACTTGTTTTTTCGTAATTATAACGCAATACATAGACTCCTTTGTTGTTACATTACTTAAAAACCCGACTTTTAGTTATCAAAAATGAGATTCTAAAATCTCTTTAAATGAACTTTTGATGATCTCATCTGTATGTTTGGACACATCATGGTGCCATATGACAAGTCAGAGTATTCCAAAAGGGCACTAGAGTTTGCAATGGATTTGGCTAAAAAATACAGTTCAAAGATAAGCATCGTAACGTATGTTCCAACGCATATTGATTTTTCAGAAGAGGGGTTGTCATATGTAGAAACAATAAAACTTCTAAAACAGTCTGCAACTTATTCTCTTGGCAAATTAGAGCCAGAGCTGCAAAAGCTTGGAATTCCATATGAGATCAAGGTAGTCGAGGGCGTATCCGTCACTGAGACTCTGGTATCCTATGCAGATATGCATAAGGCGGACGTGATTGTCATGGGTTCTCGTGGACTTGGTGGCTTTAAGAAATTGCTGCTTGGAAGTACAGCAAGTGGAGTCTTGCAGCATTCCAAGTGCCCAGTCTTGATAGTAAAGTAATATTTCGTGAGTATAACAAGCGGATGTTCTTATCAGGTTTGATATTCTTCTACGAGGATAAATTCTGCCTATACTAAATACTACCCATGCTTGCTAAACAGAAAGACAGTCAGGAACGAAATAGCACAATTTCGTACAAGGGACAAAGAGACAGAATCATTCTAAAAGTTGAAAATTTATCAAAAATATACGAGTCAAGTGCAGGCAGAGTAGTAGCACTAGCAAATATCAATCTGACAGTCAAAGAAGGGGAATTTGTTTCCATTCTTGGACCATCAGGTTGTGGCAAGTCAACCTTGCTATACATGATTGGTGCGTTAGACAGGCCTACAAGAGGCAAGGTATACATCAATGGAATCGACATTTTTTCTCTTAGTGATTCAGAGATTGCAACAGTAAGGAACAGGATGATTGGCTATGTCTTCCAGTCGTACAATTTGATCAACAGATCTCCAGTGCTAAAAAACGTTGAACTGCCAGAGATCATATCTGGAATGCCGCATGACAAGGCTGATTTTAGGGCAATGAAAATAATGAAAGCTCTAGGCATAGATGACAAGGCGCTGCAGAAAGCAGTTAATCTAAGTGGAGGGCAACAACAACGAGTTGCCATTGCAAGAGCACTTGCAAACAATCCATCAATAATACTAGCCGATGAGCCGACTGGCAACCTAGATACAAAGACTGGAAGCGAGGTTTTTGACTTACTCAAAAAACTATCCAAACAGTTTGGCAGAACAATAATTGTAGTAACCCACAATGCAGAGCTTGCCGAAATGACAGATAGGTCTATTTTCCTAAAAGATGGTAGAGTGGAAAGGGAGACTTATCACAGTTTGCAGGTTTGAAAAAACATTTGGAGATTTCAAATTATTTGATAAGCATTACGGCTACTTTTGATTTGTGCAATACATAACTTGATACGCTTCCAAGGAAGATTTTCTTAAAGGTGCCAAGCCCTCTTGCGCCTATTACTATTAGGTCAATATTACGAGTGTTGGCATATTCTATTATGGAGTGGCCTGGATCTCCCTCTAGTGTTCTACTGTGGAAGGGTACATCATTTTTCTCTGCAAGTTTTTTTGCAAGCAAAAGGAATTCCGGTGTGGACTCTTGCCTTCGTTGTCGAACGCTTTCTGAAAGTGTATGAATTACGTAAATTGCTGTAAGAGATGCCTCGTGCTCTTTTGCAAGATGGATTGCAGTCTCCAAGCTGCGCTGCGAGTTTTTAGACCCGTCTAATGGAACTAGGATCTTCTTTATTCTTTGCCTATCCATTTTAACACTTTACCTTTCCAAAAAATGCAACAGTCTCGCCATCTTCGTCACACACTACGGGCTTGCCAGACTCTTCCTGTGGGCTTAGGGAGTAAACTACTCTTGGGTGGAACATTATAACGTCAGGCTTCTTGTTCTGACTCATGCGCTCAAACACCTTTGCAGAGGTCTTACCGGTGACCGAGCGTGCTATTACATCGGTTACCTTCCTTTTCTGACTTTCATCTGTGACAAAACTTACCTTGCCTTTCATTTGAAAACCTTTCAACTTTTCCTTATCAAAAACTGCCACGCTAACCCATGGTATCACTTGGAAGTTTCCTTGTGATTTGTGTTTGAAAAAGTCAAGCCAGTATATCATATCATCAGCAAAATAGAACGCTGTCCTAGGAGAGAGGTTGGCAACACCGTTTGGGTCAACCGAACCTACCACGATGAACTTTTGGTCCTTTAACATTTTGCGTACATCTTCAGGGATTGCGACCATAAGTTTCCTTACAGTCCTTTTAATTAAAGTATGATGTGTGATTATCTTATTTGATAATCTCCATTTTCGTTATATAAGATAAATTCGAAAAGTGTAACATGAAAACATTTTCTGCAATAATTCTAGTTATTTTATTAGCCGCATTATGCAGTATGTCATATGCGGCAGCCTTTGAGATGTCGGGCAGTGGAGCTGCAGTAGCAAACGGAAACAATCCCAAGATGTATCAATCTGTATTGAGAATGTCATTATCAGATCCATCCACCATCACAAAAGGGACCTTGCTTGTGTATGGAAACGGGGAATTTTTACATGCCTATTTGGTTCCTCACAGATGGTCGTTCTCATATGATATGGACGGTTCTTTTCATGGCCAAGGCCCGGTTCAAACAAGCCAGGGCCAATCATTTAACATGACACTTGATGGAAATAGGGTATTTGCGACAAATAGCGGATCTTTATGGAAAGTGAGTGCCGACATGCAGGGCGACAGCACAGACATGATACTTAGTTATTTGGTCACCGGGACTGACCCACGCCCGACAGTAGACTTGTCCCAGAATTCAACAATAATAATTCCAAATGGCAACTCTGCTATTGCAAGCACTGCTTTCTACCTACCTCTAAATCTTGAGGTGATGAGAGGAACAACGGTAACTTGGCAAAATGAGGACAACATTGGACATGTCATACAGAGTCAGGACGGTCACGGTAACTTGGTATCCATGTATAACAGTGGCATACTACATACTGGAGATACCTTCAGCTACAAGTTCGTAAAACATGGTGTGTATTACTATTTCTGTACCATACACCCTTGGAGAACTGGAGTCGTCACCGTCTCTTGATTTTCATTAACAGAATGGTTTACAATTCAAGATAGGTTTCGCTACACATTTTTTGCATTTTATATGTGGCGAATCGTTGTTTGATATCATCGGTGAAAATTAAGCAGATCTAATATATGCAATGATTGGAAACAAGTGTCATTGCGCCTTAAAGCAGACATTTTAGGAATAGAATCAGGTGGAAGAGCCATTGTGTTTCTCAATAAATTTGATGCAGATGAATTAGGAATCGCTGCGTCGGGCAGGATCACGGTGAACTACAAGAAAAAATCACTTACTGCCATGGTCAACACAACTACATCGGTCAAGCGAGGTTTTGTTGGAATAAATGAGGAAGTAAAAAAATCACTGGGTCTAAAACAAAATTTTGCTGTAGAAATAGAGATTGCTACATTTCCAAAATCGCTCCAGTTCATTCATAACAAATTGACTGGAGGAAGACTAGGATATGATGAGATTTTTGAGATTGTAAAAGACGTGGTACAGGGGAACTTGAACGAAAATGAGATTTCTGCTTTTGTCACTGCGTTGAGCATGCAGGGGTTGGACCTTGATGAAGCAACTGGCCTTGCCTTATCTATGGTCGAGACTGGAAAACAGTTAGACCTTGGCAAGAAGACGGTCGCCGACAAACACAGCATAGGCGGAGTTCCAGGGGACAAAACCACCTTGTTGGTAGTTCCAATAGTAGCAGCCTTGGGCTTTACAATTCCAAAAGTTTCATCAAGGGCCATAACATCAGCCGGTGGCACTGCCGATAGGGCCGAGGTCTTGATGCCGGTAGATCTAAAAATTTCTGAGATGGAACGCGTAGTTCGAAAAAGTAGTGGCTGCATTGTCTGGGGAGGATCACTTGAGCTTGCGCCAGCAGATGACATCTTTGTAAGAAGCGAGTATTCATTATACATTGACCCCCTTCTGCTGCCTTCTATCATGAGCAAGAAAAAAGCCGTTAACGCTACACACCTTGTTATTGACATACCAACTGGACGAGGCTCAAAGATGCAGACAGTAGGCGAGTCTGACTTTTTAGCCAAGGAACTAATAGAACTTGGCAGGAGACTTGGGATACACACGCAGTGCGTATTAACAAACGGGGAAAAACCGATAGGATTTACGTTGGGTCCTTCGCTTGAGGCAAGGGAGGCTCTCTCCGTCTTGATGAACAGGTCAATAGTTCCCGATCTGGTAGACAAGGTTTGTCACATTGCAGGAAGTGTGTTTGAGATGGTAGGAAAAAAGAACGGCTATCAACTAGCACGAGAGGTACTGCGCAGTGGGAAAGCCGAGCAGAAGATGAGAGAGATAATAGGCCTTCAAGGTGGGAATTCAAAAATAAAAATCGAAGATATACCAATAGGAGAGGAAAAGACTGAGATCAGGGCAAAAAAGCCAGGCCAAGTATTAGGAATGGACAATGTTGCGCTCATAGAACTTGCCCGCGCTGCTGGCGCTCCAAAGGACAAGGGAGCGGGAATTGTTTTCAATAAGAAACTGGGGGACAAAGTGCGAGTGGGAGATGTCATCTATACAATATACGCTGAAAAGTCGCGCAAGTTATCAAGAGCAATGGAGCTCCTCTCCAAAGCAGAACCGGTCAGAATAGGTGAGAACTACGAGATGTTCATACACAAAATAAAAGAATCCTCAGTAATCAAAAGGCCGTTTATGATGGAAAGATAGTTTGGCCATGAAGACCCTACAGCGTGTTACAAGAGACATTAAAGAGTTCAAAGTCCAAGGTGCAAATCAAATCGCACTACATGGTTTATCATTTTTAAAAGAGGTTGCACAAAAAGAGAGATTTGGAAACAAGTTCAAAATGGCATCTCGACATTTGGAAAAGGCAAGACCTACTGCGGTAGTGCTTCACAATTGTATTGAAATTATCAAGTCAGAACCTTCTATGAGCACAATAGATTCTCTGATTGATGTCTTACGTACGGTTGGAAAGAGGGAGGCAATTTACTCTGACAAGATAATAGGAAACGGCTCAAAAATAATCACATATTGTCATTCTGGCGAGGCAATGTCGTTTATCAAACATGCTAGAACCATACACAAAAAGAAAATCTCTGTAATAGCATGCAGGACAGAACCCTTGGGCCAAGGCGTCACAACAGCAAAAGAACTTGCAGAAGCTAAAATACCTGTAACTCTAATTGATGACAATGCAATAGGTTTTTTCATAAAGGATGTAGACATGGTAATCATAGGCGCGGATGCATTGAGAAAAGAGGGCGTAATCAACAAGATAGGTTCAAGTCTTCTTGCGCAGGCAGCATATAATGCATCAAAGCCTTTCTATGTTGTAGCCAACTCTCTTAAGATAGACAAGAGAAAGGCATTTCAGATAGAGGAAAGGCCGCCAGACGAGATTTCAAAAACTATTCGCAAAAGGCTACAAGGCATTAAGATACGCAACCCGGCCTTTGATGTTACTCCTTGGCGATGCGTTACTGGGGTGATAAACGAGAATGGAGTCTTTTCAGCAAAACAATTTGTGACGTTGCTATGAGAAATATTGATTGGTATCAAGACTTTGTTGACCTAAGATACAGGCCTAGCAAGACTGATGTTGTATGCTTGTTTAGATTTGAACCGTCTGAGGCCATATCTAGAATTGAGGCTGTTGGCAGAATAGCTTCGGAGAGTTCGGCTGGGACTTGGACTACATTGACCAACTTGCCAAAAACGATAGAGAAGGTCAAGGCAAGGTCATTTGAGATAGACGGTAACTTTGTCAAGGTTGCATATCCAGGGGATATATGGGAGCCTGCAAATGTACCGCAGTTGCTGAGCGGAATTGCGGGTAACATCTTTGGTATGAAAGCGCTGAAAAACCTAAGACTTGTCGATGTTTCACTGCCCTCATCATATATCAAATATTTCAGAGGTCCAGAGTTTGGCATACAAGGAATACGCAAAATTCTCAATGTATACAAGAGACCGATTACTGGCGCTGTGGCCAAACCCAAAATAGGATGGAGTGCAGAAGAGCATGCAAAAATTGCTTACGATACTTGGATTGGAGGGTTTGATCTAGTAAAAGATGATGAAAATCTAACATCTACATGGTTTAACAAATTTGAAGACCGCGTAAAGATCTGCTCCAAAATGCGCGACAAGGCAGAAAAAGAAACTGGCAAGAGAAAATCTGCCTTAATTAACATCACAGGAGAGACAAGATTGATGATAAAGCGTGCCAAAAGGTTACATGATTTTGGATTTGAATATGCAATGATAGATGTGGTCACGGTAGGCATCTCTGCCTTGCAGACATTACGCGAGATATGCCACGACTATAAACTTGCAATCCATGCGCACAGGGCAATGCATGCTGCCTTTGATAGGAATCCTAAACATGGTCTATCAATGTTATTTTTGGCCAAGATCTGCCGCTTGATAGGAGTAGACCAACTTCACATTGGAACTGTTGTCGGGAAACTTGCTGGAACACGCCATGAGGTTTTAGATATAAAAAATGAAGTTACCTCTAAGAGCATAAAGGATAGAAAATCCAGGATGCTCCGTCAAAACTGGAATAATATCAAATCGGTATTGCCTGTCTCATCGGGAGGAATACATCCTGGAATCATACCAGATGTGTTAGAGATGATGGGAACTGACATTGCATTGCTGGTAAGCGGAGGAATACACGGTCATCCAGGCGGAACTTGTGGTGGTGCACGTGCTGCAATACAATCCATAGAGGCCACTATGCAAAACATTCCATTACGCCAATATGCCAAGTCTCATCCAGAGCTAAGCGCGGCACTGGACAAGTGGGGGCGCGTCAGACCGCAGTGATACAGGACATGAATTGAGATAGCATCATGACCTAGTTTCCTTGCTAATCGTTCTCTAATTGAAGCTCTAACTTTGATGCTGCATCATATATTTTTCGCATGTTTTTGAGAAAGTCCTGATGGTTGCCATATTTGGCATTCTTCAACATTACATTTACAGTGTTTTTTATCACAGATATCTGCTTCATTGAAAAGTCCTTGTCTGAAGCCATTTTTTCGTTATTCTTCTTTGGCTTTATTGACATGTTTGTGTTATGTTTTTGGATGTATTAAAGAAATCAGCATGATTGTCAAAAATGGTATTTTCTTGTGGAAAAATTGGATTGTTCCTAATTCTTTGATTCTGGATTAGGAACTATTTCTACATCAAGAGTACCATTGGCAAAGCACGTTACAATGGACTTGACTTTTGATTTGTACAAAAAGTACTTTTTACCGTCTTGACTGATTGAACCTGATATTCCAAGCAACTTGTGGTGGTGTAACAATTGCACTCTTCGGTATGTAGTACTAATTGGAATACCACATTCATTGCTAAGATCTATGGTCGATTTTGGCATCTCAAGTGTTGATTCCAGTATGGCACGAGAATACTTGTCTGCTAGGACCTCAAGTAAGGCGTCTTTTGTTGTCTCTTCTTGTACGGGTCTTGTTTATAGTAAGACTTGCATGCCAAGTATTACAGTCCAATTGATATAATGAGTAGGACCGCGCTGCACGGCAGTGCATACAAAAGTGACAAAATCTGTGTATCAGGGACGTATTTGTGCCTGCTTTTCTTGGTTTCTTTATTTTTCTGCTTCCAAGTTTTCTATCTGCTCAAAGCAGAGATTAACCAACGTTCTGAGATACTGTACTCTTTCATGCAAGAGAGCCAGTCTATCTACCTTGTCCTTCTTGGAATTTGTTTTTACTGTGTCGTCGACTAGACCAAGATAAGTCAAGTCGTTTATTTCCTTGAGAACTTTTAGTCGTTTTTCTCTTGATGTGATCTTTTCTCTTAATTCGTCGAGGTTTGTCATATCTTCAACACTACTTTACCACAAGTACCGGGATTTTTGACCTATGTAATACCGCGTTTGAAACACTTCCTAAAACCATCTCCTTTATGGGACCAAGACCGCGTGCTCCTAATACTACAAGATCAAATCTATTGCCCCTTACAGCATCACTAATACTTGACTTGGGATCACCATAAACCACCTTTCTATGAAACACTATGCCCTGTTGAGCGGAGATAAGCTCCGCTTTGTCCATGACATCCTTTGCATCCTTGAACATCCTAGTTTTTATCGGATTAGCAAGATCACCCCAACTTCTTGGATACATCGAGATAACATACATTCCAGTTATTGTAGCGTTACATTGTCTTGCAAGGTAGATTGCTTTACCGAGCCCCTTAAAAGACGACTTGGAACCGTCAAGTGGGACTAGAATTTTTCTGATTTTTGTTCTAATCACAAATACGTTATCCCAACTATGAAATTTAAAATTCGTCCATAATATCATGTGTGATAATGGATTATTTTTGTAGCGTCTACACATTACAAAATAGATAAGAGCTCACATCATTATCATTAGTAAAAACCAGTAATGGGCTTTTATAACCCGGCCAGATTAACAATAACTGAGAATAAAATGAGTTCTAGTCAAATTATGTATGAGCAACTAAAAAATGTAAGAGAGGCAAGAATAGATTCGATACTCAAGCCTGTCACTACCATAGATCCCTCCTCTTCCATAGCAAAGACAATCGATATGATGTTAGAAACAAACTCGTACGATGTTTTCAGTTTTGATGGAAAGGATGTTTTGACAGCCAATGCAAGAGATATGCTAAACTCAAGAAATGTTTCAAATGATACTGGTACATTGTTACACAAGACACAAAAAATTTCAAAAAACGATACTGTGGGAAATGCGGCTGCTATGATATCACATTATAGGACACGTTCTGTCCCAGTAATTGAAGACAGACAATTGGTGGGCCAGGTCTATGCTAAAGACATAGTATCTCTTTTGAATCAACAGAACTTGCAGTGGATTCCAGCAAACAGAATTCTAGTTCCAAATCCAACCACTGTTAAAAATAGTGAGCCTCTTGCTGCTGCCAGAAAGATAATGATGTCTATGAGAATAGATCATCTACCTGTAATTCGTTCTGGAAAGGTATCTCAGGTATTAACATCAATGCATCTTTTACAGGCGTTCAGGCCACAAGAAAGAATAGGAAGCGATATGAGGGGATTGAATGTCTTAAAAAAATTCGAATCTCCAATAGGCAATCTTGGCAGTACTCGCGTTCCAAATTGTACTACAAATGCTCCGCTAAGCAGCATAATCGACGACATGTTAAAAGTTGATTCTACATGTTGCTTGCTTACTTTATGGGACAATCTTCATGGAATAATAACGTACAAGGACCTCGTAAATCTTCTTGAAACTAAGGTTGAAAGTGAGGTACCACTATACATCATAGGTTTACCTGAAGATTTGTCAAATGCAGAGATTGTAAAGACAAAATTTTCCAAGATAATCCAAAACCTAAGAAAGGTATATCCAGAAGTTGAGGAGGCAAAGGCATCAATCAAGACGGTTCATAACCCTACAAGCAACAGGAATCATTACCAAGTTACTGTAAGAATCATAACTCCATACCAGAGTCACAGCTACGTAGAACTGGGATGGGATCTTGCTAAAGCCTTTGATGCGGTGGGAAGAAGAGTGATTCGAAATCTATCAAAACGAAGTAAAAGGCGCTGGAAGACATCAATTAGAAAATTTGACAAAAAAGATATCTTCTAGAAATCTTTTAAGAAAAAATTATTGTTTTAAAGATATTTTAACTGACCTACATTCCCATTTCTGGACTTGGACGCGGTTCTGAAGCAGCCGGTTTTGATGATGCAACAACATTATCAATTCTAAGTATCATGTTAGCAGTCTCAGTTGCAGACTTGATTACTTGCTCTTTTACCTTTAGAGGTTCAATAATTTCGAATTTTTGCATATCGGCGACCACACCTCCATCAGTAACGGCAATGCCTACCCACTTTTCTCCTGCATTATGTTTGGCACGAAGCTGAGTTATTGCATCTATTGGATTCATTCCAGCATTTCTCGCAAGTGCGAGGGGAATAGACTCTAAAGCTTCAGCAAACTTTTCTACTGCAAGTTGTTCCCTTCCCGACAAAGACTGTGCCCAGATTCTTAATTTTGTAGCTACGTAGATTTCCGGGGCGCCGCCACCATATACTATGGAGGGCCTTTCAACTACATCTTTTACAACCATCAGCGCATCATGAATCGATCTATCGGCTTCATCTATTACTCGCTGAGAGCCTCCACGTATGAGTAAGGTAACGGCTTTTGGGTTTTTGCATCCTTCTATGAAGACCCAGTTGTCGTTTTCTATTGTTTTTTCTTCAACATTTTGTGCCTGACCTAAATCTTTTTCAGTCAAGTCATTAACGCTTCCTACGATTCTTCCACCTGTTGCTTTTGCAAGCTTGGCCATGTCACTTTCTTTGATTCTTCTCACTGCAATTATTCCTGATTTTGCAAGATAGTGCTGTGCAAAATCATCAATTCCCTTTTGACACAGAATCACATTTGCGTTTGTGGTCTTTATTTTATCGACCATCCCTTTTAAGATGCTGTCTTCTTCTTCCATGAAAGATTTTATCTGATTTGGACTTGAGATGTTTATTTTTGCCTCAAATTCGGTTTTTTCTATCTCTAGTGGTGCACTTATCAGGGCAATCTTTGCGTTTTCAATCTTTTTTGGCATACCGCTGTGTACTATTTCTTTGTCCAAAACAATTCCGTTTATCATCTTACTATCAAGAATGGCACCGCCGGTCTTTTTCTCTACTTTAATATTATTTAGATCAACATTTGAGATTCCATCTTTTTGCGTTACAACCTCTAGTGCTGCATCAACCACTAGCTTTGCAAGGTCTGATGCTTCTATTGAGACAAGTTTTGTAGACATGGACGTTGTTGCAATTTTTTCAAGTATTTTCCTGTTTTTTGGATCTACGGGTTGTGCGATATCATTCAAAAATGACATGGCCTTCATTGATGCCTTCTTGTATCCGTCTGCGATGATTACGGGGTGAATATCATTTTCTATTAGAGATTCTGCCTTTTCTAAAAGCGCTCCTGCAAATACCACAGCAGATGTAGTACCATCGCCTACCTCGCTGTCAGTGGCTTTAGCCACCTCTACCATCATCTTTGCTGCAGGATGTTGAACGTCTATTTCTTTTAGAATCGTTGCCCCGTCGTTAGTTATTGTTATATCTCCTAAAGAGTCAACAAGCATCTTATCCATTCCTCTTGGCCCAAGGCTAGTCACAATTATTTCTGCTACCAATTTAGCTGCTGCAATGTTGTTTCTCTGTGCCTCTCGTCCGCGAGACTGTTTTGAGCCTTCTTTTAATACAATTACGGGAATACCTTCAGACGTAGTCTGAACCGAAGCCATGAAAAAGTTTGATTTTTCTAATTTTTATAACATGTTGGAGAATATCACTAATGATAATCAAGCATAATGATTTTCATATAGTAATTTCTATTGAAAAGAAGGTAGTTCCATGTTAAGTAAAAGCAATGTCAAGAGTTTAAAAAAAATACCAACTCAGCCGTCGGTTCTAGTGGTAGGCATACCAGGACCTGGATTGATAGGCACTCTTGCAGTTTCATATCTTGTTCACGCATTAGATATGGAAATTGTGGGTGAAATCGAGAATCTAGACACCACACCAGTTGTGTTCATAGACGGCGGCGAAATTTTCGGTCCGATTAGGATCTATAAAAGTGGCTCATTTTATGCAGTTTTGTCTGACATGCCAATTGATTATGATATGGTGGTAAGTTTTGTCCAGTCTTTAATTGAATTTGCTCAAAAAAACGCCATCGATATAATTGTGTTGCCCAACGGGATACAAGCAACTGAAAAAGATCCTAACAACATCAAGACATTTGGTCTCAGTACCGACATGAGACTTGATGCGGTCATGTATGAAAATGATATCCCGAAATTTCTTACCGGTATGATAGCAGGACCTGATGCAACAATACTAACTTATTTGAAAAATTCTCCGATTCCATCTCTGGTTCTCTTTACACAATGTAATTTCTTTTTCCCGGATCCAGAGTCTGCCATGCATTCAATCAAGACAATTTCGAGCATAATAAAACGAGAAGTAGATCTTACGGAATTCAAGAAACAAATGAACTATTTGAGGTTGCAAGGAAGACAGCTGATGGAAGACACACTAAGCATCTTACAACAAGAAAAAGAAACTCAAAAACCTCCACAAATTTACAAATAGAGGCATGGTCACAAATTTTATTCCATCATTTAAGGCAGAGGGCGATTCTTTTTTTGAACATCACATAAAAGATGATTTCATACTTAGAGAACTTGTACCACTTTCATGCTTGTTTGAAAAGAACTCCAAATGGATTATACAAATTGACCTTCCAGGAGTTGAAAGAAAAAACATTGTTGTAAACATAACTCAGGGTCACATAGTAGTGAAAGCAAAACTCGAGGAAGCGTATAAGATATCGACCCATGGTCGAGTCACCAAGTTTGAGAGTTTGAAAAAGGTAGTAGAACTTCCTCCTCATGCAGATATTAAGAAAATTTCTGCCAAATTCAAAAATGGCATACTTACTATTACTATTCCAAAGATAGATTCGGGTAAGAGAATTCCTGTAAAATGAAAGACTTGGAATCAAGGAAATGACGTATTTTCAAGCTTTTATTCATATTTGCAAACAGTTTATCTCTGAAACCCATTGATTGAGAAAGTGACGAATCGGTTTGAAATACAAAGATAGGATATACGTAATCAAGGCCAATGGAACTAGAGTTCCATTTGATTTTGGTAAAGTCAAGCGAACATGCATTAGGGCAGGAGCCTCAAGAGATTTAGCTAACAGCATAGTAAACAAGATCTCAACTCAGATCTATCAAGACATTCGAACAAGTGACATATACAAAATGGTTCTCAAAGCATTAGCGTCAGAAGAGAGTGGCAACATAATTAGACACAGGTATAGGCTAAAGGAGTCAATAATGAGCATGGGACCTGCAGGTTCCCTATTTGAAGAATATATTGCAAGAATTCTGGAAAATAGCGGATACAGGGTCAACGCCATGAGAGCAGAACTTGATGGGAGATGTGTAAAGCACGAAGTGGACATTTCTGCATATTCTAAAGAAAAGAACAAAAGATACATGATAGAATGTAAATATCATAACCTTCCTGGAATTTTTACTGGTATCAAGGAATCACTATACACCCATGCAAGATTTTTAGATCTGGCGTCACATTTTGATGCGGAAATGCTGGTGACCAACACCAAAGTTTCAGCAGATGTCATAGCCTATGCGTCGTGTATTGGGCAGGAAGTTCTCTCCTGGCGATATCCTCGTGAGAAAAGCCTTGAAAATCTTATCGAAGATAATGGATTATATCCACTAACAATTTTGCCACTTTCAAAAAAAGAAATCTTGGCCCTATACGAAAATGACATCCACATTGCAAAGGATTTATTGTCAAGAGACATATCGCAATTAGCTAAAAGGACTGGAATATCAGCAGGTCGTCTAAGAAACTTGCAGGACTTGGTAAGAAAGATAATAACCTAGTGCACTAGGGTCACTGGACATGGAGCATGCTCTGACACGTATCTTGCAGTACTTCCAAGTCGTTTAATGAAAGAGAACCCAGTCATTCTTCTACTTCCCATGATTATAAGATTGGTTTTTGCGCGCTTTGCTTCTTTTATGATGGCCTCAGATGCGTCATCGTTGACTATCTTGTAATTGGCTTTGACTCCTTCTTCTCTACACTTTTCAGTTATTTTTTCAATTTTTTTCTCTGCTTTATCTCTCAATGTCTTAAGTAATTGTCGGTAGTTAATTGCTGAAACCGTCGAGAAAACCGAATCGCTGATAGGATAGTAGATTGGGATGACCACGAAGAGTGTAAGATCTGCATTAAAATTACGAGAGATATCTTTTGCAAGCTCCAAAGCTTTAATTGATAAAGTAGAACCGTCAAAAGGAACTAGAATTTTCTTTATTACCATTTAGAACAATTCCTTTACTTTTTCTCTGTATTGTTCTACTATAACCCCAAACTCTGCAAAATCCTTTTCGCTTGGACTTTGCATTCTTAAAGCATATTGTGACAGAAATGTTGTCAGTGCATTTCCCACCATGAGGTTGTAGCACATTTCAGGCAGGTTAGTAACTTGTGGGAAAGCTATTCGCAAGAATGGCAAGTAAGCTTTTGTTTGTTTTAGCATCAGATCCATATTTCCTTCAATAATTTGTTTAATTTCAGGTTGTAGTGTCATACTATATCACTGGAACTAGTTGTTTTAGATCGGCTTTTAGGTGCGTGGAACACAGGAAAACCGTTTTTCCGCCCATCATTTTGGCTGTGATTGACATGCCGTTGAGCTCCTTTTTGCATATGTAACAATTAAGTGGTTTGACCATTGATCTCAACGCTGTCTTGTATTGCGGTACAAACAAATCATGAACTATAAATGTATCAGGCATCAGATATTGTGAGCTGGTTGAAACTATTAAACAATAGGCCATATTCTCAAAATTGATTTTATCTTATTATCAGACATGATAATTTTGCCAGCATATTTTATATTAATTTAGATAACTCACAACATGATTACGGCACGCGATATCATGTCAAAAAGAGTTATTACTTTAGAGTCAGATGTACCTGCCTCTGATATTGCCAAGCTAATGGATAAGAACAAAGTCAGTAGCATAATTGTTACAAAAGACAACAAACCGTATGGAATAATCTCTGAAAGAGACATGGTATCAAAAGTTGTAGCTCAAAACAAGAGACCGGCAGAAATTAGGACTACAGAATTGATGTCATCCCCACTTGTAGTAGTAAGCCCGCTTACACCAGCCGAAGAAGTGGCAGAAAAGATGATTCTCAATAAAATCAGGCGCATTGTGGTATCAGACGACAAACAGGCATTAGGAATTGTAACGGTAACAGATTTTATAAAACACCTTCATTCAATGCTTGCCTCTGAAGAAGAATACAACAAGAATCTCTACAAAGACTTGATAGAAGATTGGGAATATTGGGCTTCATAGACAAATGGCCACTGATCTTATTTTTAGTCTGGATTTTGAAAAAATAATCCGTTTACTTGTGGCACTAGCATTGGGAGCCGTCATAGGTCTAGAACGTCAATTAAAAAAGAGACCGGCAGGTCTTCGAACTCACATGTTAGTAAGTTTAGGATCTGCAATATTTACAGTAACAGGACTTTCACTTGAACCAAATACTTCAAGAATCGCAGAAGCCATCGTAACCGGAATTGGATTTTTAGGAGCTGGAGCAATAATTGCTCAAGGAGGAAGGCTGAGAGGGATTACAAGTGCGGCTACATTATGGGTAGTAGCTGGACTTGGTCTTGTTGTAGGAGTAGGAGAATACTTGGTTGCAATAATAATTACTGTCCTTGTATTTGGAACTTTGCAGATTGACAGAATCAAAAGATTTTCTGAAAGCGGGACGTATCTCGCCCAAGATAATGACTAGACGCAATAATCGTAAAGTTCAGGACTTTTGGTATCCAAGCGCTTTATGGATTTCCAGCAGCTATTGATCTTACAATATCAGTTTTGGTAATTATTCCTACAAGCAGTGAATTTTTTACCACAGGTAGGCCACTAATGCCGTTACGTATCATTAGAAGGGATGCCTCAGAGACATCATCTGTAGCCATAACTGTAATTGGGTTTGGACTCATTATGTCTGCGGCTATGAAAGTGCTCAGATAACTTAGTTGGTTCAAATTGAACTCTGGCGGTCTCTCCGCCATTCTGTATTTTTCTATCTCTCTTGAATCACCAAATTGCTTTAGCCAAAGCGGTATTTTGGCAGGTATAAAATCACGATGCGTGATCATACCAACTGGCTTGCGGTTTCTTTCTACAACCACTCTTGATATTCTATTTTTCACTAAAACATTTTCAACATACAAAAGCGAATCCGCTGGTTTGACCGTAATTACGTTCTTTGTCATGATTTTAGATACTTGAAGTGGCACGGTAGCTTGTGTAAGGAATACGGATGCAAGATCAGTCTTTGTGATTATTCCAGCAAGTTTGCCATCTTTTTTCAAAATAATTACTGAGCTTATCTTATTGCCTAACATCAATCGTGCACAATCGTACAAGGTGGCCTCTTCTGTGGCAGTTATGAGGTTCCTTGTCATTATTTCTGAGACGTTGACGCTTTCGATCGGCTTGTTGCCCAGACTATATATCGATTTGACCAAGTCCTTTTCAGTCATTATACCTATTGGCTTTTCATTCTCAGAGACAATGATTCGACTTATTTTATAGCGCAATAGTATAGATCTTGCATCAAGTAGGGTTGTCTTTTTGGGTACCGTTACTGTCTTTTTTATTATTTGATTCAAGCTATAATTTCTTAATTTCAACGATTTTTTTATCATAATGTTGCATAAGAAAGCTATTGTAAATTTCAAATATGATAATCGTATGTAGCCCTTCTCAAACGAGGTTTATTTCATAAATATTTTTGACTAGATTACAGCCACGATATCTTTTGCATATAAACCACAAACATTACGAGTACAGATGTTCCCATAATTATTGTAGTGATCCAACCTAGCACATTAGACATTATACCGTTTGTTTTATTGCCAAGAATCTTTTTGTCGTTTGCAATCTTCAATATGATTACAAGTAACGGAACTGCAATTATTCCACTAATTATTGATGCATATACAAGAGCCTTTATTGGATCTATGTTTACAAGGTTGATCCACAAGCCTATAACCGTTGAACCTATTATAACCAAGTAAAACCCCTTTGCCTGTCCAAATTTTTTGCTAAGGCCCTGCTTCCATCCCAAACCGTCAGACAAGGCATATGCAGAAGAGCCAGCCAGCACGGGTATGGCCAACAACCCAGTACCAATTATGCCTACAGCAAAAAGGACCTCAGCAATCTTGCCAGCGTTTGGAAAATTATGAACGAGTGGTTCCAATGTTCTTGCTGCTTGGTCAGCAGTTCCAATCTCGTATATGTTATTGACATGCAATGTGTTTGCTGTAACTATTATTATGAACCACATGATTATCTGTGAGAGAGCCATCCCAAGTAAATTGTCGGTTCTCATGATGCGAATTTCTTTTTTCGTTACTCGTGGTTTTCCTGTCCCAATTTCCCCAATTTTTTTTCTAACAACATCTTCTTCTGCTTCTTCAGATGCTTGCCAAAAAAAGAGATACGGAGATATTGTTGCGCCAAAAAACGCCACAAAGATCATCAAAAAGCCTTCATTGATTTCAAAGTGAGGAATAAGTGTTGACATCGCAACTTGGCTCCAGTTGGTATCAATAACAAATGCAGCAACAACGTATGAAAAAAGCGCTAAGGCAATGTACTTTAACATCCTTGCATACTGTGCATATGAAAAAAAGATCTCCGTGAAGAGAATAAAAGCAGCTAAGGCAATCGTTATAAAAACTACGGGTACGTTTGGAGTAATTATTTGAATTGATGAACCCATAGCTCCAATGTCTGCACCGATGGTTATGGTATTGGCAACAAGAAGCAATACCACCACAGGTAAAACTAATTTTTTTGAATAGTGCTTGCGTATTACTCCTACAATCCCATTTCCTGTAGTAAGACCTATTCTTGCACACATCTCCTGAATTGCGCTCATTAATGGGAATTGGAACAACGCAAGCCAAGAAATCCCTAAACCAAATTGTGCTCCTCCTTGTGCATAGGTTCCAATGCTAGATGGATCATCATCTGACGCCCCGCTAATCAGACCTGGTCCTAAAAATTTAGAAAAATATTTTATTATCTTCATAATTTACCCAGTTTCGAGTTTGCCGAATTCTTTTTATTTTTGGATGTGGTCATGGTGACGAAGAATTTCAGTTACTTGAGAATCCTCAACTTGTTCAAACTCACGGTAAAATTCACCCACTGCATTAAAAAACTCGGGCGCATCCAACACAACCACTTCGGCTACTTGGGACAATCTTTCAATTGTATCCCTTGGTCCTACAGGGATTGCTACAATCAATCTTTTTGGGTGTTGTTTTTTTACCCATTCTATGGCTGCAAACATTGTTGCGCCTGTAGCAATACCGTCATCCACTAGAACCACGGTTTTGTCTTTCAAGTCGTATGTCACGCTTCCCCTAAATTTCATCAAACGACGCTCTATTTCCCTAAGCTCTGACTTGATTTCCGAGTTGATGTATTCCTTTGAGACATTTAACGCGTCTATGATAGATACATTTGGAAAAAAGCTTCCATCGTGCATTACAGCTCCAATTGCAAGCTCGTGGTTATCGGGGGCACCTACTTTTCTTGAGACTATTATATCCAACTTTACACCCAATTCTTTTGCTATAATGTCTCCTGTCACCACCCCACCGCGTGGAATTGCAAGTATTACTGGTTTTTCGTTTCGTAAATTTACTAATTTTTTTGCAAGTCTTTGCGCTGCGTCTATCCTGTCTTTGAATATCATTTCATCTTACCTTCTGTCAAATATTTCAAAAACCAGTCACATGCATAATGTGCTACCTCCTCAAGCTTTCCTCTTTCTTCAAATAGATGAGTCGCACCTGGAATAATTACCAGTTTCTTTTCTGATTTGAGAAGAGACAGGGCTTGTTTATTTAGTTCTATTACTGGTTCGTCATAGCCTCCTACGATAAGAAGAGTAGGACATTTCACATCTACAAGGCTTCTGCCTGCTAGATCAGGCCTTCCGCCACGCGAGACTACAGCTTTTACAACTTTTGGTCTTTCGGATGCTGCTACTAATGCTGCAGCTCCACCTGTACTTGCTCCAAAATATCCGATATTCAGACTAGCTAAATCTGGGCTTTTCAATATCCAATCGGTAGTATCGACTAATCTCCTTGCAAGTAATCCAATATCAAATCGAAGATGTGCCGTTTGAAGATCTACTTCTTCCTCGTCAGGAGTAAGAAGGTCAAACAAAAGTGTGGCAATACCTTTCTTATTAAGCTCCTCGGCAACAAAGCGGTTTCTTGGGCTCAGTCTACTGCTACCGCTTCCATGTGCAAAAAGAATTATTCCTTTAGAACCTTCGGGAACAGAGATGTTGCCTTCTAATGATACTTGTCCTGCCTTGATCGATATGTTATCTGACATTTTTTTACTTTTTGTGTACATCCCCATATCCTATCATTCCATCTAAAATCATGGTATGATCTCCGTTTTTGCAACAAGTGCATTTTAGTTTGATACAATCTCTTGCAAGATCATGATGGCATCCTTTGCAGGTGCACACAGTATCCCTTGACATTTCAGGCTGTTTTGACGCATTCATCAAGTGTCAAATCCAAAAAATAATTTAGACTCTTTTGTAACCTTGGTACAATTATGAAACGATAAAAGTTTTACCATATAGAAAAAGACCTTTTAAATTATTTTAATAGAAAAGCCAATTATCAATATTGATAATTGCTATGTATACTATAGTAAATTATCATTATTGAGATTCATGAATTGACTTAATTACAATTTTGTTTTAATCGTAAAGCGATGGCAAATAAGACCTACAAGAACATACTGGTGCCTTTTGATAATTCAAAAATTTCCCATAAAGCGTTAAAAGTGGCAAAAATCCTTTCAAAGTCTTTTGATTCAACTCTGCATATTGTAATGGTTGTAGACATAAGCAATGTTGCATCTCCAGGCATGATACGATCAAAAGATACAAAGTCTCTGGAGCAAATACGGGCATCAGTCAAACAATCTGTAAGAGCAATCATTAAGCAAAAAGAAGAAGAATGCTCGGCAGAAAAAATCAAGGTAAAAGTATTAGTTGTTGAAGGCACAATTGTAAATGAGATATTAAAATCAATCAAAGAGAACAACATAGACTTGGTTGTGATAGGAAGCAGGGGCCTTTCCGGTTTATCTAAAATGATGGCTTTAGGCAGTGTTAGCAGAAAGATATCAGAAATAGCAGATTGCCCAGTAATGGTTATTCGCTAAAAGAATTAGATGAGTTTCTAGACTATCTCGTCTTAGCTGGTCTCATAGGCTTACATCTATTCTGCTACCAGAAGTGATAATCAGATATGGAAATCTAAATTCCGCTTATAGTTATCAAATTCTCCAATAATTTAGGAGAACGTGGTGAATCGGTAAATTGACTGCCTCATTAAAAAGAAACGTCGGGGTTTTCGGAGCGGCATCTATTGGTATTGCCAATATCATAGGTGCAGGCATCTTTGTTCTAAGTGGAGTCGCAGCTGGTCTTGCAGGTCCCTCAGTAATCCTTTCCTTTCTGATAGCAGGTTTTGTTGCTTTTCTTACTGCAATCTCATCATCAGAACTTTCATCCTTCATCACTGAGACTGGAGCATCTTATTCATATACAAAAAGAGCATTTGGAAGATTTGCCAGTTTCTTTGTAGGATGGTTTGTTTATTTCGACACGATAGTAGGAGCCGCAGCAGTATCTGTAGGATTTGCAGCCTATTTTTCTGTACTACTAGGCCTCCAAGACACTACTGTATTGATCCTTTCAGCGGTCGGCATACCCATAGTAATGCTTGTGCTCAACCTGATTGGAGTAAGACAGGCTACTGGTGCAGCTTCTGTAATGGTCCTCATTAAGATATTTGCAATAGTACTAATTATTTTTCTTGGCACGTACTTCCTAACCAATCATTTCGATTCAAAACATTACATGCCATTTTTTGCAAAAGGTTTTGGTGGAACCTTAAATGGTGCGGCAATAATCTTTTTTGCTTTTGCTGGTTTCAATACCGTTTCGATGCTTTCTGAAGAAGTAAGAAATCCCGAAAAGACCATCCCCAAGGCACTGATACTTGCATTTGCAGTTACATTTGTGCTCTACGTAGGAATTGCACTAGTTGAGGTTGGTGTGCTTGATTGGCATAAATTAGGATCTGTGGCCTCGCCCCTGGATACTCTGGTCTCTGCCCTTTCCGATAACAGAATAATAATTGATTTTGTATCGTTTTCTGCTTTGATTGCTACTGGTTCTGTAGTGCTAAGTTCCATAACTGCGGCATCACGGTCTGGTCTTGCGATGAGTAGGGATGGTCTTTTTCCAAAATACCTTGACCGCATACACAAAAAATTTGGAACGCCATTCGTTTCCATAATTATATGCGGTGCCGCAATATCAGCCCTCGCTGGAATATTTTTCAACAATATTGATGCCATTGCTTCAATTTTTAATTTTGGGACACTCTTCACCTATCTTTTCATTCATCTTTCCGTGATTAAATTAAGAAGAAAAGAGCCAGGGATCACAAGAGTTTTCAAAGTTCCACTATATCCAGCGTTTCCAATAGTTGGAGCGGCAAGCTGTATAGCTTTGATGTATTACCTGAGCTATACAGCAAAAATAGCATCATTTATCTGGTTTTTAATAGGATTGCTTTTGTATTTTGTACTAATCAAACGATCTTTTAGAAAATTGTAAATTTATTTTTCAGGTAAGCAGTTCAATAATAGAAAAAAATGTCAGACTGCCTTCATTCTCTTAAATGAATAGATCCCAATGGCACCAAGAGATATGGTAAATACGAGCAGCAATATGATATCAAACACAAAAGACGTGTTACCAATCCCCAATACCGCCGCTCTCATTGCGTTGACGCCATACGTGGCAGGATCAATCGAGGTAAGAACTGACAACCATGTAGGTAGCCTTTCAAGTGGAAATAATGCCCCACTTAGGAAAAACAATGGAAATACAACAAAACTAACAATCATCTGAAAACCCTCTAAACTTTGCATATAGCTTCCTATGGCAAGACCAAGCGAGGTAAGTGTGAAAGAGAGGAGAAGTACGATAACGATTGCCTCAGCTATGCCAAGCGCACTATACGGAATTCCAATTAGAGCCCCAACAAACAAAAGTATTGCGGCTTGGATTAGAGAACTCGTCATCCCTCCAAGTGCCTTGCCAACAAAAATAGTTCCTCTACTTACTGGAGCTACCATGACACTTTTTAGAAAATCGAATTTTCTGTCCCAGATTACATAAGAACCAAAGAACACAGATGTAAAAATGACTGACATGCAAACTATACCTGGGAAGATGAATTTTTGATATCCAACTGAACCTTCACTGGGCAGAGTTGCAACTGAACCAAAACCTATCCCAATGACAAACAGCCAGAGCAATGGTGTAAATGTAGATGCCACAAGTCTACTTCTTTCTCGTAAAAATACCTTGAATTCACGAAGCCACAAGGCGTATACTTTTTCAAATGTAATAACGCTATTTGCCATACTGAGCATACCTCTCCATAAAACCTCCCTCGCCCCTCTCTTTGATGTTTTTTGATGCAAGTTTCAAAAATACGTCGTTTAGATCAGGGGATCTAAACTCGACATATTCTGCTTCAATGTGCCGTAAAATGTCAGGAATATTTTCCCGAGCGTTATCTACGTACATTATCACATCCCCCTCAGAAAGTTCAATTTTTCTAATGTAGATGAGTTTCCTTAGACTTTCCAGATCAGGGTAGGATTTTGGCCTTAACTTGACAATATCTCCTCCTACAGATTTCTTTAGGTTAGATGGCGTATCAAGCGCTATTATTTTCCCTTGATCTATTATACCAATCCTACGGCATAGATGATCTGCCTCTTCCATGTAATGGGTTGTAAGAATTATTGTCATTTCTTCTTCCTTGACGAGCTTTTTGATGTATTCCCACATCATTTCTCTACTGCTTGGGTCAAGCCCAAGTGTTGGTTCATCAAGAAACATTACCGTTGGCCTGTGTAAAAGACCCCTAGCTATCTCTAGCCGTCTTCTCATCCCTCCGGAATATTTCTTTACTTGATCACGCTGTCGTTCAGCAAGTCCTACAAGTTCTAATACGGATTGAATTCTTTTCTCTCTTTCATGCGAGGGAACGCCGTAAAGAAATGCATGCACCTTTAGATTCTCATAACCTGTCAACATATCATCACTACTTGGAGTTTGGAAGACAATCCCTATTGACGATCGTACCTTTCCTGGCTCTGTAATGATATCATATCCATTTACAATTGCATCTCCAGACGTTGGTTTGAGTAAAGTAGCCAACATGTGTATTACCGTAGTCTTTCCTGCACCGTTTGGGCCTAGGAGTCCAAAGACCTCATTTCTTTCAATGTCTAGATTAATGTTGTCAACAGCTACCAGCTTCTCATATCGCTTTGTGAGATTCCGTATCTTGATCAATTAATACTAGTGATATACAGTCGATATTATATTTAGAATGATGTTATCGGAGATGAGATTCTAAAACCGATTTAAATGATTGAATAATCTCACAGGACAAAAATATGGGGAGTTATGCCGCTTTTGCATGCGACGGTATCTCCTTTTTTGAGGATATCTTTTTTGGCAGTTCCACTGTCAGGATACCGTTGTTCATGTTTGCAGTTATGCCTGATTCAACAATCTTTTCTGGCACTGTCAAAAGACGTTGATATTTTAGAAAAGAGCGCTCGTTTCTAACAAATTCCTTGGTCTTCTCTTCTCTTGCATCCTCGTGCTCTGCAGATATCTCTACTTGCCTTCCTGTAACATTTACCTTTACTTCATCAGTGGTAATTCCGGGTAGATCTGCTGTAAGGACATACTTGTCTCCTTTGTCTACGACGTCACAACTGATATCTCGTGGAAATTGACGCATGTAGTTTGGGAATGTGTCAAATAGGCGGTCAAAGTTTTCAGTCATTTGGGACCACATCGATTCCATCTCTTTAAACCACGGCGTATCAGCCCACGGAGAATAGAATGGTTCTATCCACGTATTGCGAACGGTTGCAGGAAGTCGTTTCTCGTTGGTAACCTTCACCATGATTTAAAATTCACTAGAGAATTTAAAAACAATCTCATGATTCTCAGATCTGATAATCTCTTCATTTGGTCTCTGATTTAGTAACAAAAATTCTACTTATAGCATCCAAATAGTGTTTTTACCAAAAAGATATAATTTCCACACCCTTTGAATGCGGAGATGCACATTCGAACTTCCAAAGATGATATTGATCATTTGGTTTAAAGCCAAAGAGCGCTTTTTTAAGTCATTGGTACTGGTGCCACAAACTATCCAATTTTCTAAAAGTGTTGAGGATGTTTCAAGTTCTTATTACGATTACTGGTATAGTCTGTTTAGTTTTGTATCAAAATATAATTCTGCTCTTTTTGATGCAGCTGTAAAATCATTCAAATTCTTTTTGAATACGGAAGGGACCGCACAAAAAATAGAAAATAACATCAGGATGGCATTTGATAACAGCCTTCGTGATAATTTGAAGGAAGAAAGTTTAGTATCAAGCATGGTGGAGTTTGTCGAATCGTGGCTAAAGTTGGTTAATCTTTCAGACCATCGTCAATTTACAAGTAACGTTTACAATCTCCTGTCATATGGAAATAGGTTTCTTGAGCCACTGCGCGATAACATCAACCGCACCTCATCTGAACTTGTTGAAATGGAAGGTGGATTCCATATGCTTCACTACAAATCAGACGAAATTCCAAAATACAAGACTCCCTTGCTTATTGTGTATTCTCTTATCAATCGAAATTATATTTTGGATCTTTTACCCAAAGTCAGTGTCATAAAAAATCTTCAAAATCAAGGTTTTGACATATATGCCACAGATTGGGGAACCCCTGCCGCGTATGACGAATCTCTTTCTCTTAAAACATATGCAGAAGAGTATATCGATGACGCTGTAGAAAGAATCAAACAGATAACAGGTTGCGAAAAAGTATCGCTCTTTGGATATTGTTGGGGCGGGCTTTTTGCATTAATCTATTCTGCACTTCACCAAGATAAAGTGAAAAACTTGATTCTACATGCAACCCCTATCGATATCGAAAAAGAGAAGACAGTAATCGAGAAATGGACATCTAGTGTAAATGCAGACCTGCTTGTAGATTCATGGGGCAATGTGCCAGGGTGGCTACTGAATTTATCGTTCATTTTACGAAATCCTGTAGAGACAATACTCAAGTATCCTCGCTATTTTGACCAACCAAGAACTCTGGATGAGATAGCACAGTTTTTTGCAATCGAAACTTGGCTTTACGATAGCAGGCCCATAATAGGGGAGGTTTATCGCGATATAGTTAATCAAGTATACAAAAATAACTTGTTGATAAAAAATAAGATGAGGGTAGATTCGAACACCATAAATCTCAAAGACATCACGGTGCCTCTTTTGGACATAGTGGGAGCAAATGACGATCTTGTACCTCCGTCCTCAAGCAAGTCCATAATTGATTCCATCGGAAGTGTTGACAAAAACCTCATCGAGTTCCCTACAGGCCATGTCGGACTCTGTATTTCGCAGATGGCACATGAAAAGTTATGGCCCAAGGTAGGAGAATGGATTTCACAACATTCATGACCAATATTTATTGATAATAAAATGATCCTCCGAAAATCATGCGGAGGACATAAAGTAACTAGTCTATCACTTGCAAAGTTACCCAACATGTATACGGCATGAAATTATTTAAGATGCAAATACAATTCTCAACTTTGACATTCAACCAACTTTTAGGCATAGTATTCATAAATTTTTTATCCTTTTCTTCAGTTCTCCTTTACAATGAATCATTTTCACAAATGATAATCAAGTTCAGTATTAAAGTACGATTTTGTAGAGCATACAGCAATGCAAAAACTCTGTTTAACAGACAACTGTTATAACATAACAAAGCAACTTGCAAAAAAATTAGAGTTCCTGTCTCACGTAGGCAAATATATTGAAGACGCGAGAAATGCACGTGATACAAAGGCAGAATCAATCTGGCAGACTATTAGAGCAGATGAAGAAAGACACGCAGGCATGTTACGCGAATTGCTGCTTGAAGAAGCAAAAAACAGCAAACTCTAATCATCTTCTATTTTTTTGATCCTACAGTTCAAAAAATAGTTACGTGTTTTCAATAGTAATTGATCTAGTGTGGGCAGACAATTCCCTCGCATCCACCACCAAATTCAGAATCGGCCACAACCTGGCTTTTATTTGATAACTTGTCTGGAATTTCAATTGTTAAAACTTGGTCTGGTTTGCTGTTGTATCTATAAACAGTTACACCTTTTGATTTCAGCCTATATGCAAGCAGGTAGGCATTTCTTACATCATCTGGAGTAGCAGTTTGTGGTAAATTGACTGTCTTGCTTACCGCATTATCGGTATATTTTTGAAATGCAGCCTGCATTCTTATATGAAAGTCTGGTTTAATGTCCAAAGATGTAACGAATACTTTTTTGATATTTTTTGGAATTTTCTTGATGCATTGTACTGAACCATTCTTCAAGATTTCATGTAACAGTTCAGATGAATAAAAGCCTCTTTTCTTTGCAATCTTTTCAAAATACGGGTTGGTTTCTTGTAGTCTTGTTCCTTCCATCACGTTTCTTACATATGATACAGCAAAAATAGGTTCAATTCCTGAAGAACAGCCAGCTATAATCGAAATGGTTCCCGTTGGTGCGACGGTTGTTACAGTTGCATTACGTAGAGTACGGAACTTTTTTCTCCAAACGCTTTGGTCAAAATTGGGGAAATTACCTCGTTCCTTTCCTAGTTTTTGAGAAGTATTACGACCTTCGGATTGGATAAATTTCATTATTTTTTCTCCCAGCTCAAGTGCTTTTTTTGAATTGTATGGTATGTTCATCTGTATCAAGGCGTCAGCAAAACCCATAACACCGATTCCAATCTTCCTATTTGCTAGTGTAATCCTTTCTATCTGTGGCGCTGGGTATTTGTTTACATCAATTACATTATCCAAAAATCTAACTCCTAGGCTAACTAATTGTCCAAGTTTTTTCCAGTTTATCTTTCCATTTTTCACTACTTTTGATAGGTTGATAGAGCCTAGATTACATGATTCCCATGAAAGTAATGGTTGTTCTCCACAATTATGTACAACTATCCCATTAGCAATGAAGGAATGAGTCTCAGACTCTGTCAAGTCGAAGACGTCCACAGTTCCTATGGATTCCTTAGAGAAAACCCTGTCTGTGAAACTTGTCCTATGGAAGTTTACGTTTCTGATTTTTTTTAATTTTTCCTCATTTTTGTTGCAGAGAAATCCGATCTTTTGAAGGAATACCGGAATCATGTCTTTGCTTATGTGAAGCTCCCAGAGTAACCCATCGTCTTCGTAAAGATTCAGCTCCCCTTTGATGTTCCTGTAGCTGAAGGTTACCCTTCTTTCTCTATGTCTTTCGTAAATCTTGGATTTTATTCCAAGGTTTAGGAGGAGGAGCTGGACTTGTTTCAGAAGCTTCTTAGATTTGGAGCTGAGTCTGATGTAATAATTTCCCTTTTCTTTGTCATAGCCAACAGTGCCATCGGAGCTGAAAAGTCCCTGTAGGAATCCAATAACACCCTCCCTAGTTGCGGTGAAAATCGAGGACGGAACTTCTTTCGTTTCAGAGGTCCAAGCCAGAACACCCAGATTTTTGAAAAACTCGATAAACTTTTTCGAATGATACGATAGGTGAACGACGGTTCCAGATCTTTCGACTTCTTTTATTTCAGAGCCGTATAATTTATTGATTGTCGGTTTAAGATAACTGAAGACTTGTTTGTCATCATTGCCAAAAGTAAAACCAACTCTCAAGTTTTTTCCGTCCACAAGCCACACATCACCTATAAGCCACCCAATGACTCTTCCCAACTCGATGTCCCAATCCCTCTTGTTATTAAATTCAAATGGCAACTTTGAATTGTTCGAGAATTTTCCCTCAGAGTTTTGCAAAATTAGTTCGTCGAAAACTGTCAGATCCTTCAATTCTTTCCAACCGTTTTTCGTGAGGAATTTGTGATCAGCCGTTGCGGTAACTTCATACCCAGATTCTGTTTCGATCTTGAATGCTTCTTTTCTTCCTGTCTTAAATGCCCTTGCATGTTTGAAGGAAAGTAGTTGCTGGTTCCCACTTTGTATGTTCGTAGCCACTACTACCTCAGAATAATTTTCCGCAATATCTTTTATCTGTACTAATCCTTGGTTTGTAGATACCAATGTGTCTCCTGTCACGCATGGATTAGTTGCCTCTATTTCTCCAAGACTGGGCGTGGGATTTGACTTGTTTATCCGTTCTATGAAAATGATTCCTGGGTCTCCATTTTTCCATGCGTTTGTTATTATAAGATCAAAAACTTTTCTTGCATTTAATTTGCCTACAATTTGGTTGGTTCTAGGATTAATGAGGGAATATTCGCTGTTTCTTTTTACTGCATCCATGAACGCATCAGTTATTGCAACTGAAATGTTAAAGTTTGAAAGAAACCCTTCTTTTGACTTGCATACAATGAATTCCATTATGTCAGGATGATCTACCCGTAGAATCCCCATGTTAGCCCCACGTCGTTTGCCTCCCTGTTTTATTACCTCTGTTGTCTTGTCAAATATTGTCATAAATCTAACAGGGCCAGAAGCTATACCACCTGTTGATTTTACGGAATCTCCCTGCGGTCTGAGGTGGCTGAAATTGAAACCTGTTCCGCCTCCACTTTGATGAATTATAGCAGTCCATTTTACCGCATCAAAGATTTCGGGTAATGAATCTCCAACTGGTATGACAAAACATGCAGACAGCTGTCCTACCTTTGTACCAGCGTTCATCAGAGTTGGCGTATTTGGCAAAAATTCCAATCTTGACATCACTTTGTAAAATTCATCCTCTGTCTTCTTCACATCCTCCTTTTGTCCATATTTTGTTTCTACAGAAGCAACAGTTCGTGCGACTCTTCGAAATAATTGTGATGGTGTTTCAAGAATTTCTCCTTTTTCATTTTGGAGTAGGTAACGCCTCTGTAGAACCTTGATTGCATTTGTGCTCAGCCCTAAATCGTTTTTTATTCCAAAGATTTTCTGAGTCATGCAAATATTTAGATCCTAGTATCCTAGATAAGTATCAGGTAATTCTTGTTCGTCAACCCACCTATGTCTGGCATTGCAGTCTCTGCAGATCAAAATGGCGCACCAGCTCTGTTTAACGTCTTCTGCCGTAGGTGGAACATCTGCCCATAGACCAACCTTAAATGATGCTGGTTTACCACAGTAGCACAATCCTCTGTCTGCCTCATCCACGTGTATTGTTTTGTGTTTGCTTTTACTACTCATTTTCTCTCAAAAAGCTATTGCGGATGTATCTAATAAATCCGGAAAAAGATTCTCATTTGTGATAATTTCTATTTGCTGTTCCCAGATTTTGCGATTCGATAGCTTCTGCATCTTGGGTCACACACGTGATCTTGAAAATTAGACCGAAGATTATTGCAAGGTATTAATAAATAATAGTCAGATGCGGCGACTTGAGAGGCTTTGTTTTGGGTTTGCCCATTACACTATTGCGTGTTTGGTTAAAAGTTCCTTAATTCCTAAAATTTTGATAAGTGGCATGGACCTATTTCTTATAGTAACGCTACTTACTCCAGCCGCTAGAGCAATCTTCTTTTGAGTCAGCTTTTCTGAATTTACCATACATGCCAGATAAAGAACCGTAGCTGCAAGCGCAACCGGGTTCTTCCCTAATGCAAATCCATTTTCCTTTGTTTTTTCTAAAAGCTCTAGTGCACATCTTACAGTTTTTTCACTAACACCTGCAGAGGAGGATATCCTGTTTATGAAATGGGCAGAATTATAGGATTCAACGGTTAGATCCAAGGCTCGGATTAATATCCTAACATGCTTTGACAATAGCTTGACGCTTATATTTCCTGCATCTGCGATATCTTGCACTGTCCTTGGAGTATTTGCTTCTCTGCAGGCAAGGTAAAGCGAGGCTAGGGCCATCCCCGCAATATTTCTTCCTCGGGTCATTTTCTTTATCAGTATCTTTCGGTAATAGTAAGCGGCCTTTTCCACTATAGTATCTGATAAAGATAATTTTGATTTGGCAGAATTAAGAATCGTAAATGCCTTTCTTAGGCTTCTATCAGTAGAATCGGACTTGCTTCTTGCGTCCCATATTCTGAGTCGATTAAATGTATTTTTTATTTCACTTGATAATGAATTTCCTCCCGCATCCTTGTCTTTAGAATCGATGAGTGTTGAAAGACCCATATCATCCCATGCAAGCGACGATTTGGAACCAGTTCTTGTTTTTTCAAAATATTCTTCCGTAGTATAGGCATGAGTGTCAGGACCTGCGATTTCAGCTTTTTCCACCAATACTGAACCGCATTGAGAGCATACTACCTCACCAGAATTGATGTCAGACACAAGCGAATTTGCCGAACAATTTTCATTTATACATCTAATGCCGTTATGATTTGAAATCAGTACATTGTAATATACAGGCTGTTCTTATAAAATGAGATTTATCTACTTGTTTTTGCCATTCCAAAAATGGCTATTTCCACTTTGGCATTATATTACGAATGCTACAACGCAAGATGTGGGCAATTTTTGATAAATTAGCCGTTCGCGTTGCAGTTCTGTTTCAATGGGTTTGAGATGCAGTAGGCGTGGCGCTTTTAAAGTATGACCTGACATTTGGTTTGAATAGATAAAGCAAGATACTGCCGTTAATTACTAGATTTGCAATCTCAAATATGTTTAACATGGTAGCCATTGCAACAAAGATTCCAATTCCTATACTTGTAAAAGTCATCATGCTGACTCTGGCCCATCGATATCCCCCTCAGCAATCCATATGCTACAAAGAAGGATGAAATTCCTATCACAAACATCACAACTCCTAGGCCATAAATAATGGTGGGAGCAAGATATGACGGCGTATGAACTTGCATTCCCAGAAATTCATAGTTTGACACTCTCTGGGCAGGAACGGTAGCAAGAATTGAACCGTTGATTATCATTAGTATTGCAGCAGCTATTGTTGTAGCGCTCAAAACTGTTATTCCAGAAGGTCGCTTTTCCATGTTAGCAATAGAGCTTTTCACTTTATTAGGAGATAGCAGAATATCATTGTTGAAAATAACCAGTTTGTAATCGAATACTTTCTAGACCCATTGTATTACTTTACAACGAGGACTGGCACTTTGGATTCGTGAAGTACGCCGTTTGCGACGCTTCCCAGATATTCCGCATGGGGAGAACCTTCGCCTCTAGAACCTATGACTATGATGTCGGATTTACTTGATTTTGCATAAGATGCTATTGTTTTTACAACATCTCCTGATACGGCAATTTTTTCATTAAAGGAAATACCATGCCTTGCAGTACTAGTTTGTGCGTGGGACATAATTTTTTGTGCGTTTTTTAGCAACCCCGCTCTATATGATTTTAGAATCTTTGCTACTTTAGGTGAAAAATTTGGCATTATGTGAATACCGGTTATCGTTGCATCACTTTGTCTAGCAAGTGATATGGCCTCATTTAATCCTCTTATAGAGTTCAGGGAACCATCAAGTGGAACGAGGATTTTTTTGAATCTATTTTGTAGCATTATGTTTTCTTGTTTGATGTGATATATTATAGATCTGCAAATTATCAGAGTTGAAAAAGGGGCAACAACCGTGCAAGATTCAGATCTTTGTGATCCTTTGGTCACCAGTTATCTTAGAAACACAGATCTTTTGGATTTGTGTTTTTTCTTGTTTGGTTATTACCCGATACTATACGGAGTCAATTAATAAAAAAATGATCACGATTATCAAAATTGATAACATCTTATTCGAGGATGATTTTAAAATCAGTCTGTGTGATTGTGTTTTCCTAGTCTGCAACTAGAGCAGAGATACTTTCCATCCTTGTCTACTTTGTAGAGTTGTGAGTTACATATACATTCTGTGCATTGGCATTTTATAGTCATGCAATCTCTAGTTCACTAATTCTTTGCATTCTTCATAAGTATTGTCTTAAAATTGAAAAATTATGTTTTGTAAAGTAACCAATAAAGTAGCTACTCTTACTATGTTTCTATCATAGCATTTACAATATCTGATTTTGTGATGATCCCTACCAATAGTTTATTATGTATTACAGGTAGGCCGCTTATCTGATGTCGAATCATTAGCAATGCAGCGTTGAATAAGAACTCATTTTTGTTTATTACTATAGGGGCAGGTGTCATAATATCCTCTGCTCTAAATGTCAATACGTGATCAAGGCTGTTTGCATTAAATTCATTTATCCTTGGAGCATTTCTTAATTCATACAGGTCATCGGTGTCTGCATATTCTTGTATCCAGTTTGATGTCTTTGCAGGAAGAAAATCCCTATACGTGATAATCCCTACAGGCCTCTTATTTTTTACTACCACTACTCTTGAAATCTTGTTGTTTACAAGCACGCTCTGAGCCACGAAAAGCAAGTCTTTAGGATCTACGCTGACCACTTTACGCGTCATGAATTTTGACACCTCTTCATTGGCTATGCCATTAATCAAAAACGCTCCAACTAGGTCTGTTTTGGTGACAATTCCCGTTAGCGAACCATCCTCGTTTAGTACCAGTACTGAGCTTATGTTGTTTGTTTTCATTAACTTTGCACAACCAGAAATTGAATTGTTTTTCTTTACCGTTACAAGATTTTCAGACATTACATCTCCTACTCGCATATCTCCAATGTTCTTCTCATTAAACGACGAGGTCACCCTTGTCAGGTCTTTCTCTGTTATTATCCCTACAGGCACATTGGAATCCTTAACAACTGGTAAGCGTTTTATTCCATACCTCAATAACAGGCCCAAGGCATCTACAACATTGGTCCTTGGAGTGACCGTGATTGCTTTTTTAAGTATAGAAGTTAAGAGGACAGGGCGTTCAAATCGCATAACTTTGTCCTCCCGGTTTTCAGATAAATATGTCTATGATGAATATCATTTTTGATAATATCTGAACCTTGAATCTTCAGAAAATAGGGGTCCAGTCGAAAGGAAATCCCGGGTCGTAAGAGAAGATATTTCATTGATGATATTCAGGTTTTGAATTTAATATAGTTAAAGAATACCATACCTTACCTTAGAGGAAGTACGAAAATGAAAAGGAATGTTCATCAAATATGAAAAACCAAAAAGACGATAACCTAATAGTATTGCCCGATGAATTTGGACTAGCAACTGATTATTATGAACTGACGATGGCTGCAGCATACTTTAGTTCAAAGCAAACAGAAAGGAGGGGCATCTTTGAATTGTTTGTCAGAAAGCTTCCAAAAAACAGGGCATACATGGTGGCAACTGGGCTTGAGCAGGCCTTATCCTATCTAAATGATCTAGAATTTAATGAAGACACCATATCCTTTTTGAAGTCTGACAAATCCTTTGAGAATCTAGGTAATGATTTTTTTGAATATCTTAGGAATTTCAGGTTCACAGGAGATGTCTGGGCAGTCCCCGAAGGGACAATATTGTTCCCAAATGAGCCCCTTCTTCGAGTAGAGGGCCCAATAATTGAGGCTCAGATTGTTGAGACGTTTCTGCTGTCAATGGTTAATTTTCAAAGTCTTATTGCTACAAAGACATCCAGAATAATCAATGTTGCAGGAAACAAGGATGTAGTTGAATTTGGGTTTAGAAGGGCGCACGGTCCACAAGCAGCTCTTCTTGCAGCGCGGGCAAGCTATATCGGTGGTTGCGTTGGTACGTCAAACACACTTGCAGGACACAAGATGGGAATCCCAATCTTTGGCACCATGGCACATTCCTATGTTATGAATTTCGATAAAGAAATGGATTCTTTTATGGAATTTTCAAAAGTTTTTCCAGAAGGAATGCTCTTGGTAGATACCTATGATTCTCTGGAAGCGGTAAGAAAGATAGTAAAATCTGGTTTGAGGACAAAAGGAATAAGATTAGACAGTGGTGATCTTTATCTTCTAAGTATCAAATCACGCAAAATTCTAGATAAAGCTGGATACAAGGACACCAAAATAATGGCAAGCGGTGATCTCAACGAATACATAATTTATGATTTGGTACAGCGCGGTGCGCCTATTGATATCTTTGGAGTGGGCACTGAACTTGCTACTTCAAGAGATGATCCTGCAATGAATGGTGTGTACAAGTTGGTGGGGGTCAAAGAGCCTATTGGAAACGACAAATACAGATTGATTTACAAACTCAAAACCAGCCCCGGCAAGAAGACACATCCTGGCCCAAAGCAGGTCTTTCGGTTTTATGAAGCCGGTTTAATAAAACACGACATAATTGGTTTAGACGATGAGGTTTTTGAAGATAGTATACCATTGATGCAAAAAGTTATGGAAAAAGGAAGGATGAAAAAAAGACTTCCAAGCATCAAGGAGATTCGAAAGTTTCACGTAACACAAAGGAGCACACTACAAAGCGAGTTTAAAAGAATTGATTACATTCCGGAAACTTTTCCAGTAAGATACAGTGAAAAACTAGAGGAAATAACAAGATCATTTAAGGTGCAATGAGAAAAGATGGAGGTATGCAGGTGACAAAGAGAGAAGAAAACAAGCACTATGCTGTTCTAGTTGTAGACATGTTAAATGATTTTATTTATGGAAAACTAAAGTGCGTTAGGGCAAAGAAGATAATACCAAAAATCCAGTCACTGCTTGAGACTACAAAAGATATTGAGGTACCCGTCTTCTTTTGCAATGATGCGCATCAAAAAAATGATTCATATGAATTCAAGTTGTGGGGGCAGCATGCACTAAAGGGCACTACTGGTGCCAAGATAATCAATGATCTGAAACCATCCAAATTTGATTACATAGTTCCCAAGAGAACCTATAGTGCATTTTACAACACAAAACTACAAAGCCTGCTTAAGAAGAAATTCGGTGGAAGAGGTCCTGACTGTTTAATCATCGTGGGAATCCACACAAACATATGTGCAAAGCATACTGCCTATGATGCCTTTGTAAGAGGATTTGAAGTCATAGTACCAGAAGATGGAGTTACTGCATTTACGGAAAAGGATCATAAATTTGGATTAGACTACATGAAGCAAAACTATGGGGCCAAAATTCTCAAGATGTCTGAGATAATACATTTGCTTGAGAAAACAAAAGCCTAGAATAATTTTTATTTTTTGTTTTCAATCTTTTTTAGTATACCGAGCAAGGAGTTTTTATTTTTTGATATAAAATCGGCATAATTGACTGGCCATGGACTGGGGATTGGTTTTTCAGAGAAGAGGATTGTCTTTTTTCCAAGATTCTTTGCAAAAAACATTTCCATAGCAGAACCAAAACTAGGGGTTGCAAGCACTACTAGTACATCAGAGTTTTTGACCTGTTTCAAATCATGTCTGACAATAGATTTGGCAAGTCTTTTTCTAGATCTAAAGTCACGAATGTTAGAATAATCCATTTTATTGAGGACAAATTGGTTTGTTACTTCAAAACCATTCTTTGTCAAGAAATCAGACATTTTCTTAATTTTGCCTATTCCTTTGTTTCCTATTGGACCGCATACAATTACTCTCACATGGTTTTAACGAATAGAATGCCTATAATGATTTACCTCATAATTGACGATGTTTTGTATATCAAACAGAAAATTTTTGAATTTCAAATAGGGACGCAAACGTTCCAAGATTCAGATCGTGATGATCCTTTGATCATCCGTTGTCCTAAAGATCAGAACTCCAAAAAGTCCTGTTTTTCTAGGTTCGCTTACGTCCAATATCCTATATGCTCCATCATATAAAAGACCATTTTTGATTATCAAGTTTGGTTTCAATATTTTTTCAATACTGTATGCAATGTAGTGCAAAGCAGTCCTGCTGGTTATATCAAACAGATTTCATACTTTCCTATGCAAGTGTTACAAAAAGGAAAACCAGTGGAAGAGCAAGCAACAAAGGATTTTCTTCTTGAGATTCAAGCAGACAAATATTGTCGTGCAATACTTGAATCTACAAGCGAACTTCCCAAATCAGCAAAGCAACTAAGCCAGGAATGCAATGTGCCAATCAGCACAGCATATAGGAGAATACAGCAACTGCATGACCATAAACTTTTGTCCATTTCAGGTACAATAAGCGAAGATGGCAAGAGATTCTTTCTTTACAAGAGCAAGATAAAGGCAATAATTGCTCTTTTCAACAATGGTTCAGTTCAAGTAGAGGTTGTTCCTAATGCCGGAATTCCGGGAAATTAGAACATCATAATGTATTTTTTGACATGTTAAATATCAAAATGTACTATCCTCAATAATTTCGTCTTTTTCTCATTTCCAGAGATGAGAACTGGTTATCATGTTAATATGACTTGATAAAGAATCTCAAGCGTGAATAAAGAGGCTGTTCTCTATGAGAGATTGCCAAATGACAAAGTGAGATGCTTGGCATGTGGAAGATATTGCGAGTTAGGCAAGGATCAGATAGGCCTTTGTGGAATTAGAGGAAATAAGGATGGAAAACTTGTACTTTATGTATACGGAAAAGTTGCTGCGTGTCATGTGGACCCGATAGAAAAAAAGCCTGTAACTCATTATAGACCAGGGTCACGAGTTTTTTCTATTGGTACCACTGGATGCAACTGGTTATGCAAATATTGTCAAAATTATGACCTAAGTCAAAGACGAAAAATCGAAGGCACAGATATTTCTCCAGAACAAGTTGTGGATTTGGCCCTGGAATACAAGACGCAGGGAATTGCCTATACATACAATGAGCCTAGTATCTTTTTAGAATACGCAAGAGATTGTGGAATTCTTGCACGAAAAAAGGGATTGTTTAACATATTCGTTTCAAATGGTTATGGAACTCCACAGTCTGTTAAGATGATGAATGAGTTTTTGGATTGCATAACGGTAGACTTTAAGGGAAATGGTGAGGAAAGATTTGTGAGACAATATGTCGGAATACCAAGTTCACAATGGGTTTTTGACACATTAGTTGAAATACATGACAAGACCAACATACATGTAGAAATTACTGATCTTATAGTTCCTAAGGTAGGTGACAATCTTGAACACGCTGAGAAACTTTGTAAATTTATTTACGATCTTTTTGGACCTGAGATGCCTATTCATTTTCTTAGATTCTTTCCACATTACAAAATGATGGAATTTCCTGAAACTCCCATCTCAACGCTTGAGAAACATCATGCCATAGCAAAGAGAGTGGGTTTGAAGTACGCCTATGTAGGAAATGTTCCTGGGCATCCCCTTGAAAATACGTACTGTCCTGAATGTGGAAAGGTCGTAATACACCGCTTCAATTTTGATATTTTAAGATGGGATTTGGATGACAATAACAAGTGTAAGTTTTGTGGAAACAATATTCCAATTGTAGGAAAACTGGAAAAAGGATATCAAGAAAAGCGCTTTGAGTTTGTTTTGTAGACAAGGATCATGCCACCATAACCTTGCCAGACATCAGATATCTGCAAAAATCATCCAGTTTTGACAGGTTTTCTTCTATGATATCGTTTATTTCTGATACTTGGAAGGTTTCTTTCTTGGTTACAGGCTGAACAACTATTGCCTTTGGTTGATTTATGGGCTGGCCAATGGCATTATACATCCAAACAAAAACCTCATCAATACCAGAAACTCGTTGGCATATCTCACCTGCCAGCTTGAAGCACAGCAAGTTGTAGATTTTTCCTATATGGCTAACAGCATTCTTGCCAGCAATTGCTTCTGAACCAGACGGTCTACTAAGAGAAATTAGTTGATTCGCGCGATTTCCTCTACCTACCTGACCTGAATCTGAACTATCCGCTGACGTTCCAAGAACGGTGAGATACAAGCCATCAAATCCTTGGCCTTTCTTGTCTAGATTGTTCAGCACTATCTTGACATCATGAAATTTTCCTAATTTTTTATGAAAATCACTTATTGCCTGAATCATCTCTTTTTTTCTTTCAAAATAGTGTTGCTCAGAAGAAACATACGAGTCAACAAATGCCATAGCAATAGTCAGCTCAAGGGAGTCATTGTTTCTAAAACCCATTACTTTAACGTCTTCACCTGATTCCATAAACTCAGATTTGAATTGTTTTGAATTGAGATATTTTTCTGTTTGAAGAACTGCATATTCTGTGTCTGTCAACGGCGCATATCCAACTAGTGCAGAGGTATCATTTGCACCAGTTTCTTTAGATGATGCAAAGATTGAACGGAGTTCCTGAGAAGCTTGTCCTATTTCCAGCTGGTACTGAAGATGTTCTTCTTTAACAAATCGCAGGTGCTTCTCAAACCATGAGGTAGATGTTTTTGTAATTATCTCTTCAATTTGTGCTCTAGATACATTGCCGCCAAATGTCACTCGGTCACCAAAGATAAGCTTGATGGGTTTGGTTATTTTTCCACCACCAAATCTAGGCTCGCTTTGTCCTGCAACTAACAGGGCTTTATCCATATTGTGGTGTTGGACCACGCCTGTTGTTTGCAGATACAGTTTGGATAGGGAAATCTCTATTTCTTCCATAATAAGGTCACATATTGTATCGGGATGACCTATGCCCTTTCGTTCTACAATCTCAAACTTCTTTTCAAATGTAGCAACGTCCTTTGATCGTTCTACAAAGATGTTAGATGTATTCATAATTTATCTAATAGATTTTTCAGCTTAAACCGATAACTACATTTTATATGCGGAATTGAGATCAGCATAAAAAAAATTGACAGATTATTACATTATAACATCAGTCGAAGAATATCAAGTTTGAAAATCAGGCTATACTAATAAAATGTTTTTATCCAAATTGAAGATTCAAAGACGGTCACAAATCATATGACATTTATCAAAACTGATAATTTGGATTTTGTTTATTACTCATTATTGATAGAGATTTGTTGTTGGCAATAAAAACAACTGAGCTTACAGTGGCAGACTATATGACTCCACGGCCGATAACAGTAAACAAAGGATACAGTCTTCAAGACGCAGTAAACCTGATGGCAGAACATGACATTGGAAACCTTGTCATAGAAGAAAGACGCAAGCCGATTGGCATCCTAACAGAAAGAGAGATCCTCTCACATCTAGTAAATCATAAGAAGATTCAAAATATTTCGGTTGGCAAGATAAAACCTACCAAGTTTGTTGCCATTAATCTTCAAAGTAGAATAATTGATGCTGCAAAGATAATGATATCACAAAAATCAAGACTTCTTGTCTTTGACGACAACAAAAAGTTCGTAGGAATAATTACAGCAACAGACATGGTACGCGCCTTTAGGCGTACTACAAATAATCCTGACCTAGATGAGTTTGTAAGCAAAAAACTGTACTCTGTAAAATATGATAAGAGTGTACTCGAAGCTTGCAAAATAATGAATGATAAGAGAATTGGTAGTGTCATAGTCACAAAGGACGATCAACCATTTGGAATGTTCACAGAACGCGATTTGCTAGTAAATGTGTTATTGAACGAATCTGATGTTCAAAATCCAGTCGGCGGCTATTGCACATCGCCGTTAATCACAGTAGGAGCTAGAATAAAGGGAAGCGATGCTGCAAAGATAATGTCAAAGCATAACATCAAACGATTGGGTCTAACCAAAGGAAAAAAATTGTTTGGCATTGTTACAGCAAGAGACATTGTGGATGCGTTCCAGTGGAGCTTTGGTGACGAAACATAACCTGATTCTCACCACTGATATTCTGTTTTCATAGTAAAATAGTGGTTTACATCAAGTACTCACATGGTATTAGATACCATTAAGCTCAGAGTGGGAGACTATATGACTCTTGATCCAATACGCGTCGATAGCAAAACCAATCTTCAGGATGCCATCTCTATAATGGCAAAGAAAAACATTGGAAATCTGATTATAGACAAAGACGACAAACCATCAACCATCTTAACAGAGCGAGAAATTTTATCATATATTGTAAAAGAAGGTACAATACCAGATATGCAAGTCAAGGATGTGCCAACCAAACGATTTGCAGTAGTCACCCCAGGGGATCTTGTTATTGATGCAGCAAAGAAGATGCTGGAAGAAAAGAAGCGACTACTTGTGTTTGAGTATAAAAAACTGGTCGGCATCATAACTGCCTCAGATATGTTACGAGGACTGCGTACAACGGGCGGAAACCCACTTTTGGATGACGTAATAAGAGGCAAAATATACGGCTGTGTTTATTATGACTCCATATTCAAAGCAGTAAAGATAATGTATTCAAAAAAGGTTGGCAGCGTACTCATATCAAAAGAGAACGGCAGTTATGAAGGGATCTTTACTGAGAGAGATTTGTTAACTAGAGTGCTTACCAAAGATGTCGACTTGCAAGACCGTCTTGAAAAATATTCTTCGGCTCCACTTGTCACCGCTAGACTTGGAATAAGAGGAAATGATGCTGCTGAAATAATGGCAATAAACAAGATAAAGCGATTACCTCTCACCGACAAAGATAAAGTGGTAGGGATAGTAACAGCTCGCGATATAGTAGATGCGTTTAGAAGGCCATAATACATTTATGTCAATACAAAAATGAAATACAGAGTGTTCATAAGTTACGCCACAGGCGACGAAAGCAACGTAAAAGAGCTTTATGATACCTTATCTAGGCTAGAAGACATCGACATCTACATTCCAGAATGGATAACACAGGATGGAAAGAGTTTAGTACATAAAATTAAAGATGGTCTCAATAGCTCCAATCTTGCAATAGCTCTTATCACATTCAACAGCACCAATACAATGTGGTTAAACCAAGAAATTGGATATGCCACTGCCAAAAACATACCCGTAATTTCAGTTGTAGAAAAGGGGATCGATATCAAGGGCTTCATTGAGGAACAGCAACATATAACGTTTCAGAGAGGCGATTTCAAATACAACATATACCAAATAATCTCAAAGATGCGAGAAATCTTTTCTCAATCCAATTCTTCCATAACGCATTTTCAGATAACTTGCTCCGCATGCAATAAAAAATATTCCGAACTACTCCCTATGCAAAAAAACATAGATGATGCAATAGAGCAAAGTCGAAAATTTTCCTACCAATGCAAGTTCTGTTCTACAGCGCTTCATGTCGAGCCTACTACATTAAACACTCAGAGTGTTAGTTGAATCTATTACGAAATTTTCTTCATAGTTTGGAAATATCTTTGGCGCTCTCCTGCCAACTCTATGATATCAGTTTTGCTGATTACGCCTAACAACATTCCGTCTTTATCACATACAAAGATTTTCCCTACTCGCTTTTGGACCATTTTCATAAGGGCCTTTTCCAATTCAGTATCGGGCAATACAATTGCTAAATGATTAGGCAAGAACATGATATTTTTCACTTTTATGACCTCCCTTCGGTTTTCAGGTACACTTAGTATCTCCCTCAAAGTAATCATGCCTATCAGACGACCTTCCCTGTCTACCACAGGAAGCTCGCTTTTCATGCTAGGGGCAAAATAATTTTTTAAAACAAGATCTATCGGTTCATCTTGGCTAACTGATATTATCTTTGTATTCATAATGCTGCTTGCAATTATCCCCTTGAGCGCATTAGTAAGCTCAAACTGAGACATGTAAGACTGGGCGCCAGCATGCAGAAACCACCCAACCAGAACTATCCACACACCACCCACAAAGTCTCCTCTCAAGAGATACACAAAACCAAATCCCATGAACACGTATGATATCATTATTCCAACGGTTGTTGCAATCTTTGTTGCTTCGTGATAATCCTTTTTCCATCTGACCAGGGCAGCCCTTAAGACTCGCCCTCCATCCATAGGAAATGCAGGAATTAGATTGAATACGCCAAGCGCAAGGTTTGCAATGGAACCATAGAACAATATGCCCTTTACTTGCAGATAAAACACGTTGTTTGAATCAAGACCCGATATGAACCACATGAGAAAGCCAAGAACTGCTGCGATACCAAAACTTGTAAGTGGACCTACTATAGACATCTTAAATTCTTGATGAAAATCTTCTGGCTCTTTTCCAATATCTGACACTCCTCCAAAAATGAAAAGTGTGATGCTTTTGACAGGAATGTTGTATCTGGTAGCTACTATAGAATGTGACAGTTCATGTAACAGAATTGAGAAAAATAAGAGACCGGTTCCTACCGTGCCCATTATCCAATAGTGGACAGATGTTAGCCCCTTCACATAGCCTGGCATAAAATATGCTGAAAGTGTCCAGTCTATGAGAAAAAATGTGATTATCAGGGTGAAATGCAACCGGATGCTTATTCCTTTGACATGTCCTAGTTGAAGAGACATTAGAGTATCAGAATCCCAGATTTAGAGACATCAGCCCATTGCCATTTGGTATGCATCTACCACATCTCTCGCAGTAACAATACCAACAATAGAACTATTTTCTGTCAGTCCTAACCTTTTGATGTTTTTTGCAGCCATGATGCTTGCGGCCTCATTTGCCAGAATTCCTTTTTTTGCAGTAACAAGTGGAAATGATGAATACTGTCCTACTTTTTCTTCTAGACGTACTCCTTTTGCAAGCACTCGAACTAGATCTCGCTGTGTAAATATTCCGTAAGAAGAATCTCTTTGTACCAGTATACTTCCAATGTTTTTTTCATCAAGCAGTTTTGCTACATCAAGTATCGTGGTATCATATGGGCAGTGGTAGACTTTGGTGCTGATGACCTTCTCCAAACTTGGAGCGTGTTTTGTTTCCTGAAGTGCCTTGAGCATGTCAGATGCTGTGATAGTTCCCACCAGCTTATCTCCATCAGCAAATACTAATACCCTTGACTTTTTTATTATCATCAGCCTGGCAGCCTCTATCAGAGTGGTATCTGGTGTGACAGAGACAAATGGTCTCAGTGTGGTATCCCTTGCTCTCTCGTCCATGCTTTTTTGACCGGAGGCAACATATCGAACTATCTCTCTTTCTGTCAATATTCCAAGAGGCATTAAACTCTCTTCTTCCATAACAATCAATGTGGCAAACCTCTTGTCAGCCATAAAGTCAACAACTTCCTTGAGAGAAACGTCAGGCTTTACTGAGATTGGATATTCTGACATGTAATTGCCTACAAGAAGATCTTTTAATTTCATGAGTATAGTTTCAAGTTTGGGTATTTGACTTTGGTAACTAGATATCAAAGATGATATTCAGCAACCGGGTTTTAATAAAATAGAACATAAGGCATCCCAATGACAAATGAAAAGTTCACAAATATTGTTATTGCAATAGATGGTTCTGATCTTTCCAAGAAGGCGGCAGATTATGCTGTATCTTTGGCAAAGCAGCAAAATGCCAAGCTATTGGCAGTGACAGTTGTCAAATTCCATCAAACAGACGCATTTCGCGGATCTACTTCAACTCTGGCCAAGTTCATACGAAAACAAGCAGAGATTGCAGAGAATTGGACAGACCTTGTAAGAAGCAAGGCAGAAAAGAGCGGTGTCAGATTCGAATCAAGGGTTATCAAAACTAATGCAAGTGTGCCGGAAGAAATTATCAAGTATGCAAAAGGTAAGAAATCAGACCTAATAGTTATGGGAACTAGGGGAAGGACTGGATTTAAGAAGGCGTTACTTGGAAGTGTGGCTTCTGCAGTGGTTACTCATGCTGACTGCCCTGTGATGGTCATTAGATAGTGTTCGTCCCATGGCAATACGGTCATTTCGATCTCTTTTTTATTGCAGATTCGTCCTAGTTCTAAATTCAAGATAATGTGTTTTTGTGATGTCTCAATTTGCAAACCTTTCCAAGTCTGCAAAGATTATCGTCTTTGGTTCATGGTTAGGGTGGGCACTTGATGGCTACGACCTAGTTTTAATGCTGTTTGTCATATCATCTGTAAGCCAGTTATTTTTTCCCACAAGTGACCAAAGACTTGGCCTTCTTGCCACCTTTGCTACCTATGCAGTGACTCTCATAGTAAGGCCACTTGGGGGAGGTTTGTTTGGCACTTTTGGGGACAAGGTAGGCAGAAAGAAAGCTATGCTCATTACCATCACAGGATTTTCTATTGCCACCTTTGCAACAGGTCTCCTTCCCACGTGGCAAGCAGTCGGAATTATCTCACCGTTGCTTTTGATTGTATTGAGAATTTTGCAAGGACTTTTTGCAGGAGGGGAGTGGGGCAGTGACGCAGTCATATCTATGGAATCGGTTCCCAAATCTTCTAGGGGAATTGTATCTGGCTTTATACAAAGCGGGTTTCCGTTTGGATTTCTTATCGCATCAATAATCTTTGGCGCTGTCTCAAATCTTTACCACGACAAGTCATTTCTTGATACGGGATGGCGCGTAATGTTTTTCACAGGAATAGCTCCAAGTATGCTTGCACTGGTGCTTCGCCTCAAAATGAACGAGTCCGAAGTATGGAAGGAAAAGTTAGAAAGACAAGAATTAGAAAAAGCACCGTTAAAAAAAGTTGTATCTGGTTTTAACAGAAAACGTTTCTTCTTGTCACTGATTATAACGAGCGGGTTGATGTATTCGTATTACGCATCTATTGGATTTATGCCAACATTCCTTGCGCAGTATATCCATCTTGAAGAATCGGAGACTGCAATGATAATGATATCGGCCACCTTTTTGTCAATGATTGGGTATATCTTTTCTGGGTGGCTGAGCCAAAAGATAGGCAGGATACGCTCCATAGGAATCTTTGCAGCTCTGACAATAATATTTGCAATTCCCTTACTTGTAGGACTGTATAACGCCTCAACTATTGTTGAAAGAGCAATTTATGTTTCCCTTGTGATAATGTTTGCAACAAGTGGTTTTGGTCCAATCCCTGCGTTTTTGTCTGAGAGATTTCCAACTGAGATAAGAAATACATCATCAGGTTTTGTCTTCAATGCTGGGCTTATCATCGGAGCTTGGGCTCCATTGGTGGCAGTGGAGTCAAGTTTTCGATCAACTCAGTTACAGCCCATACTCTTTGGCATAAATCTAATCATAGGATGCATACTTGTTATGATAGGTCTCAAACTTAATCCAGAGACACGCGATTTTGATTTGTGCATTCCAAACTCCAACATAAAGAAACCATAGTTTTACTCTCACACGAATATCTTCCGTAGCTTGTTTTTCTTGGATTTACCTGTAGGATAAGTCGGTAGAGAACATAGGATAAGATTTCTTGTTGATAAAATTCTAAAGTGATTTTGATTTGCTAAAAATATCTGATTTGGCCTAAACATCAAAAACAAAATCAAATTTTTTGATCATGGGTTGTATTTTTCCCCTGGCTTGCATATGTGGTCTCCACAAATTTTTTCAGGTGAATGCCCAGCGGTGGCATGAATATGAGCATAGTCGTTGTCAATGTCCCAATCACTTGAACCTGTAGCATATGCACTTGTTACAAATGCCGAGGCAGCCAATATTGCCAACATAAATACTAGTTCTGTTTTCATCGTATGAATAAACGCCAATAGATTACTTTAAAGTAAGACTCGTTTACCAACTTTGAGAATCATCTGTTTCCATCGATGATAATTAAAACCGAGTTTTTAAGCGTGAGTTTTGTAATGAAAACAATGGATGAATATTTTGTAAGTGACATAATGAAAGAGCAAGTAATTACAATAGATTCATCCTCTACCATGATTAACGCTGCCAAGAAAATGAATGATAAAGGAATCGGCTGCCTAGTAGTTACGGAAAGAGAAATCCCTGTTGGAATAATTACAGAAAGAGATTTTGTGAGGAAGATGGTTGCAGGCGAAAAACCGGCGTCAACACTTGTAAGAGATACAATGTCATCACCCCTAATTTCGGTAGAACCTGATACTACCATTTGGGAGTTGGCAGAAGCCATGAAGCTTAAGAGAGTTCAAAAAATGCCTGTGGTGCATGATAACAAGCTGGTAGGGATTGTCACAACAACCGATATTGCTCGCCTATGCAGCATAGGTTCTGATTCAGAAATGAGAAAGGTGTGTCAACAAATTTTGCTTCGATTAAATCAATCCTAATCTTCTATTAGTTTTACAAGTAAAGGCCTTATGAATGAGACCAACCTGTCTTACCCATGTTTCCTTTAAATCCAAAATGACGCTCCTCCTCTAGCAGTTTAACAAATGAGGCAAGCAATAATACCGGACTTTAGCCCTATGATTATTTTTTAATGATTTTTCAATTATGTTTGATATCTTCTGAATCTAGACTCATTATAACATCCCAGGGAGTTACAACTCCGTCTGAAAGAAGTAGATATGGAGACTGCATTCCATACAATAATTTGCATCCCTCTTCTAGTGTAGTATCATTAGAAACCTTTTTAGCTCCATCTAATTGAAATGTACTTCCTTTCATTATCAAGAAATCACCTTCACATTGTAAACAATTTAATTCCCGAGATATTTTTTGTATGATTATTCTGTCACTTATGAAGTTCGATGTTCCTTCCAAAATTAGCTTGCGAGTCTTGTTCTCAAACATGGATTCAATTATTTCTTTTATTGTTTGATCTTTTCTAAAGGTCAGTATTTTTCTCTTTGATACGTCTCTAACTGTAAGTTTTGTCTTGCATGACATTCCTACCTCAAGAAGCCTCCTCGCTGAGATCGCAGAGTAGCCGTGATATTTGTTCGGCATTATTGCAAAAGCCCTGCCTGTATCCTTCCACAAATTGAGAAGATGGCCAAGTGTCGCATCATTTTTGAGTGTGATAAGTTTAGTACACATTATTTCTTTTATTCGAGTTTTTCTAAAAAAATCCGCGCTTGGATTTTTCAGTACTCCTTCAAGAATTTCCACGCCACCCACTATTCCCACCGGTTTTTCGTCGCGAACTACTACCAATGAATCAGTAAACGTTTCCAAGTGATGGGGAAGAAGGTTGGCAGCTTCTGCAACTAGATCTTCCGTAGATACGCTCACTACAGGAGAAGATAATAGTGAATTTTGCAAAAGATCCTTCAGAGCATATTGGGAAATTGGCATCGCTTTTTGAATATCATGTGAAGGATTGCTTTTTCTCACCGATCTATGTTTTAAAAATGAGTATATTTACACCGCATATAATTATCAGCAGTGGTTTTGCAACCTTTACATTAAGATTTGAGAAATAGAAAACATTTGTCTACATTAAGGATGAGATATCATTTTCATTTCTGGTAATCGTGATTTGTTGTTATATAACTTGGTAAGAACATACTATTGACGGAAACGCGGGGTATTGACCCTGTACGTATGTACTTCGGTATGTAACGTTTAACACGTTTCCGTCATTTATCGTAATAATAGTTAAGATAACAAGAGGTTAAATCTTGATTTTAATAAAATCCAAGAATTGACTAATCTTGTTTTCAATGTTGATAATCAACGAACTGGTTAAGTCCATATATGTATTACAGGAAGTAACGAGCGCATCAGATTTCGACATCCTACCATCCCCTTATGCGCTCGTCATCCAATCAAACTCAATATTTATGGTACCAGAATGGCTCTTCCTTGGATCTTTCCTGCTTCCAAGGATTCGATGGCTTTGCCAACTTCATTTAATCTGAATTGATTGATTGGTGTCTTGAGTTTCTTTGTACTTGCCAGACTTAATACTTCGGCAAGTTCATTATAGTTGCCCCATAGAGAACCGATTACACTGTACTCGTTTACCACCGATGACATTATTGGTACGCTAAAAGAACTTCCCATAAGCCCCACAATCACCAAGATTCCCTTCTTTCTCAAACTTGCAATCCCCATATCCAAAGTTTCCTTAGATGATACGATATCCAAGACCACATCAATTCCTTGGTTTTCGGTTATTTTTTTAATTGACGATATAACGTCTTCACCTTTTGAATTGATAACATAGTCAGAACCCATCTCTTTTGCAAGTTTTGCCTTGGTCTCGCTTCTTACTACAGTAATTACATTTGTTGGAGACAATAATTTCAGATATTGTATCGCATAGCAACCAAGACCGCCCACTCCAAACAACAATGTAAAACTATTTGGGTTTAGCAAATGTCGAACCTTCTTTACTGCTCTATATGGCGTAAGCCCGGCATCGGTTAACGGAGCAACATACTTTGGGTCCAATCCTTTTGCCTTTACAAGAAACCGATATGTCGGAACATGTATGTATTCTGCATATCCTCCGTCATACTGTGAAAGTCCTGGCCAGTTTGGAGATACACATAGCTGTTCGTCTCCTCCCTTACATGCCTGACAAACTCCACACCCCCATCCTCCAAATACGGCAACGACGTCACCCTTTGCCAGACCTCGTACAGAATCGCCAACCTCTTCAACGTACCCTGCCGTTTCATGTCCAACGGTTAGAGGCAGTTTAACCGGCAGTGCATCTTTCCATTCTCCATGCATGAAATGAATATCACTGTGGCATACGCCGGCTGCACCCACTTTGACAACAACACTTTCTCCCGTGGGTTTTGGAAAGTCTATCTCGTCTAGTTGCAGTGACTCGTTGTATCTGTGTAGTCTTGCAGCTTTCATCACCTTGTTTTTGGGTGTAATCGTATTAAACTCAGGTCCAAATTATCATCTATGATAACAAATTTTCAGTCTCTCTGATGTGCCGTTTCATTATAAGTAGATTTAATGCACTATCATCACTGCGCAGGGAGCAAGCTCTGACACCTTTCGACTCACACTTCCAAGAATCTTTAATTTATTCAAGCCACGCAGACCTTGGCTGCCTATTACTATCAAATCTATTTTTTTCCCGTTGGCATACTTTAGTATCATCTCAACTGGTTTTCCAGATAGAATATCATAACTTGCCTCCACACCTTCAGATTTGCAAATTGCCGCCTCCGCTAGGACCTCTCTTCTTGCCTGAGTTTTCACGGCTGCCATAAACTTTGCAATAGATTCCTGGAGTAACTTGTCTTTCTGTAACAAGCCAAGCAGCATCCCAGGCGGAAACTCTTCAGGATCGACTACCGTAATCACATGAATCTTCGATCCAAATCTTTTTCCTATCTTTATTGCATGAGAGAGAGCCTTTCTTGCAAACTTTGAACCATCTGTTGGCACCAAAATTTTTTCAAATTTTATTTCCTTGTCCATGCGTGCATTATGTTTGTCATAATACTTAAAACCAATTCCTCAATTTCAGTCCTGATACCAAGTACGTATCTCCATCAGATTATCAAAATTGATAATTTGCGACATGTTGTTAAATTATTTTTATAAATACAGTTTCTATGGATAAAGCCAAAAAACCAGACATATCTGAACATCAAGTGATTCCATTCTGGCGTCAAGGGTTGACTGACCTGGACAGAATATTTGATAACATGCGAAGAGACTTTGAGAGATCCTTTTCATCGCTGCCTGTTCTTGCAATACCACCATTGGTCGTCTCAACGCTTTCTTGTGATGTTGCAGACGAGGGAGATAGATACGTCATAAATGCAGACATGCCTGGAGTTTCAAAAGAGGAGATCAAACTAGACGTCTCAGACAGCACGCTCGAAATATCTGCAGAGCACAAAGAGCGTGAAGAAGAAAAAAAGAAGAACTACGTAAGAAAAGAACGCAAATACTTGTCTTATCACAGAACCCTCCCACTTCCAGAAAAGGTAGACTCTTCAAAGGCAAAGGCAAAACTCAACAACGGAATTCTAACCATCGAAGTACCCAAGCTGAATCCAACCCCAAAGCCAAAGACCACCCAAGTTCAAGTACAATAATCTCTTTTTATTTTTGTCATCCAATTCATGTGCGGTATTATCAACCCTGAGAAACACCCCTAAAATTAAATCCGGTTGCTTGTACTGTATCTCATGGCATTAGAGCTGCTCAATGAACCAGTTTACAAGTTCACTAACCCAAAAATGACTACAATTGAGAGCAATCTTACCATTCAAGACGCGGCACAGGCCATGACGGAATCTAAAGTAGATAGTATTCTAGTATTTGAGAAAAACAAGATAATTGGCATAGTCACCGAAAAAGATATTCTGTATGATGTAGTTGCAAAAGGACTTGACCCGACAAGGACCACGTTAAAACAGATAACCAAGAGTCCCCTCATCACAATTTCAAAGAATTCTCCAGTTCGAGAAGCGTTAGAATTGATGAAAAAACACGACATACGCAGACTTGTCGTAATAGATAAACGCCCAATTGGTCTAATCACTCAAAAAATGGTATGCGGAAACCTAGAAGGCCAAAATTTCCTGCTCCCAGAATTGGAAACAGGCGACAAGACGTTTTGTCCTTATTGTTCTATGCAGTTCAAAGATACAAAAGCAATATGTGAACACATTGATAAAGTACATATAAAAAATGAATAGGCAGGTCACAATTAATTATATAAGATGGTAGGGGGCAGAAGGATCAGCTTTAGATGGCCGTAAAAAGAAAACCTCATCCTACAAAACATGAAGATACAAGAAGCATAAGCTACAGGTTACCGTCACATATAGTGGCCGAATTGGAAACGGAGGCAATGCAGAAAAAGATCTCGCAAAACGTACTTGTGAAACAAATTTTGGAAAAATATGTCAACTGGGACAGATTTGCCGAGAACATTGGAATGATACCTGTTCCAAAGGACATCTTAAAGACCCTAGGAGAAGAGATGGAAGGAGACACCATAAACAAGATAATAGACGTCATGATACCGCTGGTAAAGGACTGGGTTATGTTTATGAAAGGCAATTATGACCTAAAACGAGCAATCGAGGCTTTTGAAGATTACATGAGAGCTTCAGGGATGACATCAGACCACAGAATAGAAGGTGAGATTCATCACTTTATCGTCCAACACAACCTTGGAATAAAGTGGTCTTTATTTACAGAGATGCTTTTGAAGCAGATCTTTTATCAGTTCATGCCAAATCTTGCAGTCAAATCACGTACTACCCCAAATACAGCCATAGTAAGCAGTGCCCTGGGCGCAGACTTTAGCGAGCACGAATACTAGTTTTAATCAAATAAAAAATAGATTTAGGTACGACTAGTAAGACGCACAAGTGGCAAATCCACTGATTTTCTCAATATCAGGATCTTTTGATAGTTCTACCAGATCATCCATCGATGCTAGTCCAACAGCTCTAAGTCCGTGCTCCCCTTCTCGGGCAACCATGTAACTGGCTTCCAGTTCGTATTTTTTCTTGTCCAAGTTGATGCCAGATCTATAATGTATGTCCAGCTCAACTTTAGGCTCTACATCAGTAAAGTTTCGCTCATAGTACATCACGTCTGTTGCCAATTTGAGATCTATTTTTCCTAGCTTATTCAAAAGTTGGCCTAGAAAACTGTCGTACTGTGTTTCTACGCTTTGCGACATGCACATCATTGCGTAAAATGTTATTTAAAACGAAAATAACATTATCACGACTGGTAAAAAAATCAGATTTTTGTGCCTGTTTTGTATGCATTGCATGGCAATGCAGTCCTACTGGTTATATCAAAAATAGTCTAAAGATACGTCATGCAAGTATTACTACATGGAAAAGAGATACAGGAAGAAACAACAAAAGATACTCTACTTGAGATCTTGGCAGACAAGTACTCTCGCATCATACTCGAGTCTACTATAGATATGCCAAAATCTGCAATTGATTTGAGCAATGAATGTGGAATACCAATCAGCACGGCCTACCGCAGAGTTCAGAGACTTCACGGCCACAAATTGCTTGGGATCTCAGGCTCCATCAGCCAAGATGGTAAAAAGTACTTTTTGTACAAATCAAAGATAAAGTCAATCATGACTTGCTTCAACAACGGTTCGGTTGAAGTAGAAATTGTTCCTAATTCAAGCAATGAGAATTAGGAACTTTACAGATTTTTCAAAACAAGAATGATAATCATGAATGAAAATGGTATTTGCTCTTTAAATTGTCCAGAAACAAAGATGATGTATGATGGCTAAAGTGCATCGATTTACCACCCCTGTATTGACACTAGGATTAGAAGATACTATCAACGATGCATTATTTTTGATGCAAAAAAATGACATAAAACGCGTTGTCATAGTAAAAGACAATTTTCCTGTAGGGATAGTGACAGAGCGCGACATTGGAAGATTTTTGCAGTACGACAAGACAACAAAGCCTCTAGACAAGATATCCATCCAAAATGTCATGACAAGGAATTTAGTTACAATACACGGAGATGATGAAGATATCCCAACACAGTCAGCTATTAGAATGGACACGTTTCAAATAAGCTCAGTCATTGTAGTTGACAACGATGGTAAGATTATCGGAATAATAACAAAGTCTGACTTGGCCAGAAATTTTGCTAGTCTGTATGGCAGGGTGTACAGAGTTGAGGATTACATGTCAAAGAAGATAATCACTTGCCGCAAATCAGACTCGCTTTACTTTGCTTTAGACGTGTTAAACAAAAACAAGATCTCAAGACTAGTAGTCACCGACAATGAGGGAAAACCCATAGGTGTAATCACATACGATACTTTCTTGAGAAACAGCGGTTTTTTCAAGGCCAACAAGAGTACTCGGGATTATCTTTTGCCTAGTGCCAGTGCAAAAGAGATGAGAGTAGGCGACTTGATACGTGAAGAGCTACTTACTGTTGAGATGGAAGATGATCTTGCTGCGGCAGCCAAACTGATGACGGAATACAAGGTTAGCGGCATCCCAGTGGTTGACGGCAAGGGTTCGCTTGAGGGAATTGTCAGCTCAACCGATATAGTAAAGGCATATTCTGAGATAGAGACTCATTTTCGTCTTATTAAAAAAGATCCGCATTTTGTATAAGATAGGTTCTTTAGCCGTAGTCTTGGAGCAGAGATATGATAAGACACATCATGGTCCCATATGACCAGTCGGAACCCGCTAACAGAGCTCTGGAATATGCAGTAGATTTGTCCAAAAAATACAGTTCAAAGATTAGTGTTGTAGCATGCATTGTGCCCCAAGTTCCTATGGACCCATCCTTTGCAGCATCATATGCAGAAACGTTGATCCTTTTGCGAAAGAGCGCAGCAGACGCACTTGCAAAACTTGAATCAAAATTGAAAGAGTTACAGATACCTGTTAAAACTGATGTTTTGGAGGGTGTCTCTGTTACAGATGTGCTGTTGGCTTATGCGGATTCACACGAGGTTGATCTTATAGTAATGGGCTCACGTGGACTTGGTGGCTTTAAAAAACTGCTACTTGGCAGTGTGGCAAGCAGTATATCCCAGCATTCAAAATGCCCTGTTCTCATAATAAAATAGTCTTGAAGAGATCATCAATCTAAAAGATAACCTCCTCGACCAAACAAGTTAAAGTAGAGTTTTGTATAGATACCATTGATACGAAAGAGCTCATTCCAAGAGGAAACATCACTATACTCATTGTTGCAACCTCGATTTCAAGTGCGAGCAATATTGCACTATCATTTCTTCCAATTTATTTCACTTCTCTTGGAGGAACAGTTCTCCAGTATGGAATAATCACAACATTTGCCACACTAATTGGAATACCATCAACCATTACTGGCGGGATCATCACAGGCAGACACAGTCTTCGAAAGATTGCAATCCTAACATCATGGATAGGACCTGTTATGCTTGTTGGATGCTATCTCTCAAACAGTTGGACAATGCTTTCAATTCCAATATTGATCGGTGCAGGAGGTGCAATTGGTTCGACCGCATGGAGGCAGCTTGTGGCTGATGCCACAATTCAGAAAAGCAGGACGGCTCAGCTCTCGCTTTACCAGACACTTACCACAATTCCTTCCATGTTTGCACCTCTCCTGGGGGGATACCTAGTTCATACAATGGGCACAATATATGGATTCAGAGCAGGAGTCTTGATATCTCTTGCAATGGCTCCAGTCTCTACCATACTTTTGATCAAGTTTCTGCGTGAAAAGAGTCCAAGGCTACATACAAAACAAGATCTTTTGCCATCCCAAGGCAGTAAGCTAGAGCCGTTTGGGTTGGTTTTTCACTATTCCAGAGATTTTGTGTCAAACCTATCCAGATTGCCAAAAGTGTTGATACCGCTGCTGTCAGCCTATGTGCTAGTTATTGTCGCAAACTCGATAACAGGTCCATATTTGATATTTTATGGTACTGCAATTGCAAAACTTGACACCTTCCAGTGGGGAGTAATTTTGAGCATGCAACTCTTGTTTGCAAATCTTGTGAGGACTCCCCTTGGAATTGTCTCTGACAGGTTTGACAAGAGAAAAATATTGCTCATATCAGTTATCACTACAGCGCCGCTCTCTACAATTCTTGTCTTTGAGCATTCATTTTGGGGAATTCTTGGAATATTGCTTGCCATGATTGCAACTGGGGTAAATTACGGCCCAACACACGAGGCTCTCCAAATTGAGCTGACTCCACGAGAAAAGAGGCCCCCACTATTTGCAATATATGACGTCCTAAAGAACATCGCAGTTTCTGCAGGAACAATAATTGGAGCAGCGCTTTTCACAATCAACTATGCTTTGCCATTTTACAGCTTTACTGCCATAGAGATTGGTGCTGGAGCAATCATAGCTTGTGCGTTCTTTCTCAAGTCAGGGAAACGCAAACCACTTGCAGTATCATCATAACAGGATACGGCATTCTTATCATTGTTCGTACAATGATTGTATGCTGGTGTAAAGACTCTGTAGATCAGAAATCAAGCCGGCATTTGAGTCTCCAAATTTACCTAGGCTTTGCCTTCTTGATAGGACCGCCGCTAATTGTTCGGTATACCTATCAGTTACATCTTCGATTCCTTCAGGCGAAAATGCAATAACGTAAACATATTGTTTGTTCCAGTTTCGCTCGTAATAGTGGGGATTGTCAAGAGAATACGGATACTGAAATGTCGGATCCACATGAATCCACTTGCCATCAGCAAACACTTCATTCCAGCAATGGTCTAGATAGTCATATGCAATTCGTGATTTGAAGTGCATTGAATTTAGAATGGCTCCAAATAGTATGGACCATTCACCACATCTTCCATATCGAGTCTCAGCAATTTTTAGTACGTCGCTATACCTTGGGATTATCTTTTTTGTCCCACATTTACTGCATGTATGAACCTCTGTCTTGCGCACCTGCCAAGACTTGCCTGCCTCTACTTTGATTTGCATAAAATATGGAGTTTTATCCGCACTGCATCTCTCACACGCAATTTGATTTGGCGTCCAAGTCATGAAACCTTTGAACCACTTTAAAAGCGACGGCAGGTCGTCTTCTGGAATATCTTTTGGCACCAATTCCCGGACTGATCGTAGCACTTTTTGGTCTTCATACTGGCTAGTTACGGTCTTGTAGAACAGAAAAGAGTTCTTTATTGCATCAAGATCAAGTGTTGAACAGCTGGTCTGCATTGTATGTTACTTATTCATGGAGAAAGATATGCCTTTTCTAGATTTTATACAGTAAGCATATCCTTGTTTGGCTTGTGCAGTATAGTGACCTGTTTATTCATGAGTTCTTTTGTTGGGATCACTATGCTCTCATTTTTCTCGTTTGCCACGATGATATGCAGTAGTTCTACAGCAGTAATTGTTCCCGAAACTTCGCCTATCTTGACTTTTTGTCCAATCTTGAATACGGTTCTTTGGGTTGAGGCACCTGCTATTGCAGCTGGCAGTACATCTTTTAGAGTAAATCCCAGTCCTACTGCGATGGCAGCACCTACCGCAACTGCAATGCTCCACGAGAATGCAGACACTAGTGTCGGGATTACAGATTGGCCAATGCCAATTTGTGTCAGACCTACTGCAAAGACGATGCTGTAAACTACAGTCTTTACTCCCACTCCAACATATCTTGTGCCGCCATAGTGTCTCACCATAAGTTCATGGTTTACCCACTTGATTACATAATTTGCAATTATAGATCCTATGAGAACGATGAGAACAAAGGCCAACAGGTTTGGAATCCAAAGCCACAGCGATGTCATCGCTGTTGTCAATTGTTGGAGTTCCAGTGCGTTAATTGCAGCTACTACAAAGAACAGATAAACAAACCACTTTATTGTTGAAGCAATGAGTCGAACTGAATCAAATTTTCCAACCGTTTCCTCTACCATATGCACGTCTGGAATGCTTTCCACGTTTGCCTTTTGCATTATTTTTCTAGCAGTCTTTTCTACCACTCTTCCCACTAGCTTTCCTGCAAAAAGTCCTACTGCCAAAAGCACGCCAGCTGCAATTATTTTAGGAGCGGCTCCTGCTACAGAACTTGCAAATGATGTTATTGCTGCAGTCTCTGGCTCATAGAATCTGTCAACAGAGGGAGTGGTTTGCGCGTATGCAAAGTGTGTACTAATTCCTAATGCTATTATCGATAATATCACGATTCCACAAATTGGTGGAGATGACCCAGTCATCTTGGCAAGATTATATAGCAACCTTTTGTTTCATCTTGTAGTAGATATTTCTACATAGATGTAGAGACTATCCTTACAGCCAACTAAAATCTTCTCAACCTCTCATTTTGAGCGCGATTTTTTTCAGATTTGATAACGTTTGAAAAAATTAAATCGTTTTAGATTCAAAGGCAGAAAAAATATTTTATCATAATCAAGCACGAATTGGAAATAATTTGGCATGATGTTCTTTCTTTAGATATATTGCAAGAAAGCATTTTTAATCAGAAACTGCAAAATTATCTGAATTTTATAGCATTTTTGTATAACTTTGGAGCCATTTTTGATCTTTTAGGTACATTTGGTGTTAAAGTTAATGTTAAATGGGTTTGCAGATCATCAAACTTGAAATGGATGAGTTTGAAGAGTTTGCGTTTGCGCTTTTAGACCAAATATCAGTTGAATTAAACGAAGAAAAAACCATCAAAGAGTCCCAGTCAAAGGCAGCCGAAGTCTTTGGCTCAAAGATAGTTTTTGACGACATCAGGACAATATATGAACAGATTGTAGCTGGCAGTGCACAAAAAGCATCCGACTTTACTGGAATCTCGGTTCCTGACAACAAGGCAGAGTTTCCAGACTTGGTAGAGTTTAAGCGCTTGAAGGGCCGCAAGGTATTTCCGACAAAAAATTCAGCTGCCTTTGTTGACGACCTCTTTACTGCAATAGCGCATGAAGATACCAATAAGATAGCGCACCTTGCAGAGAGCAATGTATCGCAGTTTCTTGTATATTCAACGTATGCCAAGGGATACATTTCTCAGATATCTACCACCTATGGCGACTTTTATGAATCAACGATATATCTAAACAAGTTTGTTCTTTCAAGTTATCCGCAAATAATTTTGCACAAATTGGGACAACCATACGAGTCTAACTTTACCCGTGTAAATTCTGGATATCACGGAGCCATGAAGATGACCATACTAGAAGAGCAGATTCACTCTATGCAAAAAAACCTCTATGAAATTAACAAAAATGCCGTAACTCAAGTAAATGAGATAAACGAAGAGCTTGCAGACATAATTTTATCGCTAGACGGCGCAAAAATAAAAAACCTCTACGAATATCTGCAGCTTCCTCCTGTGCCAGACGAATATCCAATAGCGCAAAAGGCAAACCTCTTTTTCACTCTAAACCCTGACAACTTTATTGTCAGAGTCTTGGGCCCTGACGTCATGACATTTACCAAAGTCTCAGTAGACCCAAAGATTTTAGAGTCCATACCGCAACTGCTTGACATTTACCAGAGGTGGCTCAAGCCAATACAGACTCATCACGCTGCATTTACAGCAATGGAAGGTATGGCAGAGTTTGTAGTAAGAAACATACTAAAAGAGGATCAGGACTTTCACAACTACCTGGTAACATTTGCAAACACTGACATTTCCTCATATCAGATAAGAAAAAGCATGGGAATGGATTTCACTGAATATCTAGTTGGCAAGATTGGCAAGGATGCCTATAGAACTCTGATTGAAAAACCACCTACTACAAGAGAGCTCAAAAACCCTGAAAGTTATCTTAAAGGAATATGAACAATTTTGATCCGTTCATAGAAGAATGGATTGCATATGCAAAAAATCCTAGGTATTCACTTGTGGAAAAATGCCTAAAGCTTGCCCAGACTCTAGAATTTCCCAGCCTTGTATTGACTGAGTATATTCAAAAGTTAGATTCCATGGGAAAAGGCCTCCAAGCTTCCATCTCTGATGTGAAAAATCCAACCTATTTGGTTTCCATGTTAAATGAGTACATGTTTGAAACTCTAGGTTTTGAAGGCAATAGTGACGATTACTATAATCCAAGAAATAATTTTTTGAATACTGTAATTGACACAAAGAAAGGAATTCCAATTACTTTATCAATAATTTACATATACCTTGGAAGATACATTGGGTTAGACCTCCGACCTGTCGGCTTTCCGGGTCACTTCTTGGTAAAATATTCAGAAGAGATGATACTTGATCCCTTCAACAGGGGCGCATTGCTAGATATTGAGGATCTGGAGGCAATACTTGGCAACATCTATGGAGACGGGGTTCAATTCAATCCAGAGTACCTAAACGAGATAGAGGATGAGAAGATCCTGATTCGCATTGCACGAAATTTGAAAAACTCCTACATGCAGTCGTTTAATTATAAATCTGCCATGCACTGCATAAACATGGTTCTTGGGCTAACAGCTGATGAACCAGAGGAGATAAGGGATAGAGGAATCGTACAGTCAAGACTGCTTCAAAATGATCTTGCGTTGCGCTCACTTGAACGATATCTAGAACTTGCGCCAGAAGCAGATGATGTAGACTATGTGTTGGAATTGATAAGAAATATCAAGGAAAAGTCTAGTCGATAATTGATTTAACGTCAGTTCCTTTCTTGATGAGTTTGTGTTCGTATCTTACTATCTTGTTTCTCATAGTACCTTTCATTATATCCACCTCATGTCGTAACATAGCAACTTCATCTTCAAGTCGAGCTACTCTTTCATAGATGGACTCTTCTGCACCCTCTGCCATATACCCAATCTGCGCTAGATCTGATCTTAAAAATTTATGGTTTATTTTATTGAGGGTTTTGTCAGATTTTACTACAGGTCAAACTCGCCATTGCATGCTTGGCACTTGCCCTTCTCGCTGCCGATGACGCCTATAATCAGAATCTTTCCTATTGTGCCACATTTAGGGCACAAGCCAGTTGTAATGTTTTTTGGTCCGCTTGCTCTTGGTTTTACTGTTTTTCTCCTTACCATTATTGATGTGAATCTCAAATTCCGTTTATTAAGTCTAAGGGAGATCCAATTTTACAATTTGCAAAGCCGGCCAATTGGAAATATAAAATTTGTTCATAGAGGATCGTCATAAGAGGTAAAAGCGCGGGGAGTGGGATTTGAACCCACGGGTCCTTACGGACATGGGATTAGCAATCCCACGCCCTACCAGGCTAGGCGACCCCCGCACAGATTTGCTGAAATTTGCACTGTTAATAGATTTTTGCTAGGTAGTTTGCCTACTCTTCATCAAAACGCTTGTAGTTTTCAACAAGATCCTTTAAAGGCATTCTTTTGCCTCCAACTATTTTCAGGTCCACCCTTATCTTGCCTTTTTCAATATTGATTATGTTGTATGTGTTTTCAAAAAGACCTCGCACTCTCTCTGAGGATGCAGTTCCGGCATTAGCAATTGTCAGATGCCCAAAATGCCAAAACCACGGCCTGTGCTTGTGGCCGCAGATTACCAAGTCTATCTTGCTTGCAAGCGCGGTGCGCAAGACATCGCCTGAGTCAATTACTGTGACCCTGTCAGTCCCAGTATCTGGCACTCCAATTAGGTGGTGATGCATGGCAAGTATCTTTGTCTTGCCTTCATATTTTTTCATGGTGCGCTCAAGCCATAGGTTTTGCCTGTATCCAACCTCTCCCTCATCCCTGTCAGGCCTTGCAGTACCTATGGTTACAAGTACTGTGTTTTCATCAAGTTCATGCACAGAATCTACAGGAAAGAATTTTTTGAATAATAGGTATCCAGTGTTTCTGTAATCGTGATTGCCGCTTATTGTGATTATTTTCTCTGTTTCAAATTCTGCAAATTTTTTCTTGCATTTTTCGTATTCCTTGAGTAGCCCTTCGTTGGTAAGATCACCTGTGACTACAATGGCAGAGGGCCTAAGTTCATTGACCTCAGATATTACTTGATCGAAGACTTCTTCCCTAAATTGTGCACCAACATGAATGTCAGAAATCTGCACTATTCTCATACAGGAATCTTTTGCACTGATTTGTTTAAGGGTTAGGATTTTCCAGAGATTTTTACAAAAAATCCTATAGAGTTAAATATACTAGATCTGAAAGCTCGCCTGTTTTGGGAAAAAAGGCTGCTATAATAAGAGGAGACGGCATAGGACCTGAAATTGTTGATGCGATGCTACATGTCTTACGATCGTGCAATACCCAGACTGAATTAATTTTATGTGATGCAGGCTCAGAGCAGTGGGAAAAGCACGGTGGAGAGACATACATTCCAGACTCTACAATGAAGATACTTGAGAGCTCAAATGCATGTTTCAAGGGACCTACAACTACAATTCCAAAACCAAATGCCCCTCGCAGTGTTGCAGTGACACTTCGTCAAAAATTTGAACTTTATTCTAACATCAGACCTATCAAGACATACAAGAGGATAACACCACAGAGGGATCTTGACTTTGTGTGTTTTAGAGAAGCCACCGAAGGCCTTTACACTGGAATTGAGTTTAAGATATCAAATGATGCTGCAATAGCAATACGAAAAATTACACGTGAAGGGTCAAGCAGGTTTATCAACTCGGCTTTTTCATGGGCAAAAAAATACAAGATGAACAAAGTTGTAGCAATAACAAAGAGAAACATCCTCAGAGTAACAGATGGGATTTTTTGGGAGGAGGTAGAAAAGACAGCCAAGGCAAACCCCGGCATAGCAATAGAAGAATTGTACATAGATAACATGACCCAACAGCTTGTCATAAGACCTGAGCAGTTCAACGGCTCAGTTCTTGTAAGCACTAACCTGTTTATGGATATAATATCAGAGCTGGCCTCAGGCATCATCGGGTCCATAGGACTGGTGTATTCGGCAAACATGGGAGACTCGTTTGCAATGTTTGAGGCAGCTCATGGAAGTGCTCCTTCCTTCAAAGGCCAGAACAAGGTAAACCCCACTGCTGCAATTTTGTCTGGCGCTTGGATGGCAGAATATCTCGGCGAATCCCACATAAAGGACGCAATCTTTTCTGCCGCAGAACAGGTCATCAATGAAGGAAAATACGTTACATTTGACATTGGTGGAGATGCTACCACTACAAAAATGGCAGAGACAATTGCAGAGATTGCAAAGCAAAAGTTGAGAAAATAACTAAATTTTAGACATAAGACGAGAGCGAGCAGTCACTGCAATAACTGGAACAAGTGAAATTAAAAGAACAGCAAAAGACAGTTGGCTAAATTCAGGGACTGCTGCATTTCCTACATTTCCACTGTTTACTGTAAAGTTGCTTGTTATGATTGGTCGCAGTTGGTTTGTGTTAGATTTTGATACGGATATGAGATCTGATGAAACTTCATTATTTTCATTGGTTTGTTTTGCTAGATTTACTGCATCAAAATTTAGCCGATACTTGCCTGGTGCTGGTGTATCCCAAGTAAAACTTACAGTGGCATTTTGTTTTGCAGGCACGCTGCCGTTAAATATCCTGTCATAAAAGAGAAAGCCGGTATCATTTATTATCCTAAGCCTAAAGATTACCGAGTCAGCATCGGTGCCTCCCACATTTTGAATCTGTTTTGTCATCACCAGTTTTTGGCTCTCGTTACTTCCCTGAGCTGCCAGTGAAAGTGAGCCGTTAACCCATCCAATCTCTGCTCGTGTGGGACCTTGATTGCTTACAACAACTATTCCAGACGGCCACATGTCTGTTTGGTCATAGTAAGGATACTTTCCTACGGTTCCAAAGAACTGTTTGTACGAGTCCCCTGGCAGTATGGGTCCGCTGTCAAACAGCCCAACAGGTCCATGGTTTGGAGTTCCTGCAGTTGCAGTATGAGTTCTGTTATCTCCATTTACCCATGTCACAGTATCTCCTGGCTTTACGTCGATCTCATATGGCTTGTAACATGAGAGATAGGGCAGGCAGTGGTTTGTGGTGCCGTTTACAATTACTACTTGAGAATCCGAGGCATAGGCGGTGCCGCTAGATATACCAAGAAAGATGACAATGCATATACCATATGCAAAACATTCTGGCTTCAACAAGAGAAAGTTTTTCATTTTAGACATAAACCACACTCATATCTTATGCGTAATCTTTATTCTGGTCTAAAGGGATTTAGAGTTTTACACATTCTACAATTACTAGCTCTTCAAAGAACAGTTTCTTTTTTGCAGTTATTTTTGCAGAAAAGCCAAGAAGCTCAGTTCGCCTTATCAATTCCAGATAGTTTGCAAGCGATGATGTAAGGTACACCAACTTGCCATTTTTTCTGACCATACTACTTGCAGATTTTATGATATTAGTTGGAATCCCAAGTCCCTCCTCAAGGCCGTCTACCGCAGTGTCTACAACTTTTTCTGACGGCAAGTACGGCAAGTTACATACCACCAGATCAAAACCATAGCGCAAAGCGTCTGCTGAGCTGCAGCAGACACAATTTTTTGTAACCCGGTGTGCTTTTTTCAACGCTTCAAAGTTGATGTCAGTTGCCACTACAAACTCAAAGTTGTCGGATAAAATGTTTGCAAGAAAGCCAGAACCGGTTCCAATATCAAGCGCCGCATGTCCTTTTTCTTTTTGGATATGATCAGCTAAAAAGAACGTATCTTCTGCCGGTTTATAGTAATCATCAAATGATCTTTTTTGCAATATCAATTATCTCTCCATCAGATATGTCTTCAAGCCTTTTATCTGAATCTACATCAAGCCCAAACTGCCTTGCAATGTTTCGTATGGTCTTTCTCTTATAGGAAAACAGTTTGTTGACTGCACTAAGGAGGTCTTTTGACACTTTACGCTTTTGTTTTAGGTATATCACTACAGAGTCTACCTTTGGCATTGGTTGAAAATTGGTTTTTTTCACATCCATGAGTTTTTCCATCTCAAGACAATAACTTGCAAGCACAGAGACTGCCCTTCTGCCTTTTCCTTCTTTTGATAGTAGTTTTTGGGCAAATTCCTTTTGAACCATTACTACCCCATGAGAGAACTCCCTTTGTACTAGCCATTCTACGGCATTGCGGCTCTCTGAATAGGGCAAATTTGACACAAACACTGTAAAGTCAACATCCATCTCAAAGGCGTCCCCTTGTTCCAGAACGAGGTTTTTGATGCCAGAAAACTTGGTCTTTGCTTTGTCATAGAGTTCATGGTCTTTTTCGATAGAGATTACCTTTTTTGCCCTGCTACACAGATACGGAGTCAGTATTCCTTTGCCTGTGCCCATCTCAAGGACAACATCATTTCTTTTGATGTTGGCATAAGCAACTATTGATTCTGCCACTAGATTTGATGTTAGAAAGTGTTGCCCTAATGCGTGACGCTTGCTCATTTTCTGACAAAGAGATTCATTCTGGTCTCACCAGTGATCTCTTCGATTATTCTTTTTGCTATTTGTTTTGCAGGCTCTTTGAGTCCTACCCTTTCTTGCAAGTCTTTGAAATCAGTGAACTTTCTCTTTTCTCTTTCTTCAAGCATGGTCTTCATGTAGGTTTTTCCAATGCCTGGAATAAGTTCGAGTGCGTGTATTCTTGGAGTCAGTGGTTGTGCATTGTTTAGGTAATCTACAAACCTTTGTTCGTTGTGCGTAACTATTTTTTCAACCACAGATGCCAATTCGCTTTGAGCAGAAGATGATATATGATTGAATTCCAATCTTCCAAGTACTGAAAGTATTTTTGTCCTGCCTTCCTTTCCAATGTATACACGCTCACCTATCTCAAAAGTAGAATTTGGCATTGCAAGAAGTTCAAGTATCGTTAGTCTTTCTTCTCCTAACGCCGTTACGATAATTCCATCTCTTCCCCGCACTGTTGTTGACTTGCCTCTAACTACAAAATCTAACACGTATGCGTACTCTTCATACTTTCTAGTTTGAGCTCTCTCCAAGAAAACTCTGCTCCTAAGATCAGGCGTTCTCCTTGATAATCTTTAGCATCTTTTCAAGCGTCTCTGCCAGAATCAATTTCTTCCAGCCAAAAGTAAACGCTCGTAACTCTGCCTCTGTGGTCGGCAGATTGTTAACAATTTCAACCGCCTCTTCATCAGTTATGTTGCATTCTTTGACGAGTTGTTGTTTGAGTTTCTTTGCAGCCTTTGAATCAATACTTGCAAATTTGGTAACATAATCGTATGTCCACCTTTGAATTTGGTCCATAGATTCGGGGTCGACCTTTTCCATAATTTCCTTAACTTCTGGAATAGAGATAGGTTGTTTCTTCTTGACTTCTTCCATTATTTACACACCAAACGGTTTGATATGGTCCAACCTAGTGATTAAGGTTTTTGTCTTTTTACCCAGATTGACTGCTAATTTTACGGTCCTTCTTCCTACCCCATTTACAGTACCTACCTTTCCGTGGTACCTACGATGTGGCAAACCTTTGTGTTGTGACGGGTCTATGATTACGAGAACCTTGTCCCCTACCTTGTACTCTCTTAGTAGAAAGGATACTCCCCTCTCCGCGTCCTTTGTCATTACAGATCGTGCCTTGTGCATAAAGCCGTGGGAACGACCTCGCGGCTTCTTAGTAGTCATATCGCTAGGACTTCCGACGCACCTAATTTAACACTTACTGGCTGAAAAAAGGAAAACGAGGTTTGATGCTGCAGAAAATAAAGGAAATGAGGGTTTGAACCTATTCCTCAGGTTCTTCTTTCTTTTTCTTTTTTGTCTCTTCTTCTGGGTCGGCTACACCTCCCTCTGTTACAGTGAAGAGCACTTCTTGCTCTGGGTGGTGTGGGCTGTCAACCATTCTTGCAATTCTCTTCTTACCTGACTTTTTGAGATAGACGCGGTAAGTTGATGCATGGCCAACAATGTTTCCTCCAATAGGCCTTGTCGGATCTCCAAAGAATGTGTCAGGAGATGCCTGTACTTGGTTGGTAGCAATTATTGCAATGTTGTATGTTTCAGCAGTTCTAGAAAGCAAGTGCATGAATTTATTCAGCCTTTGCTGTCTTACAGAGAGGGTTCCTCTTCCGAGATACTCAGATCGGAACAATCCTACTGCCGAGTCTACAACAATCAACTTTATCTTGTTTTCTTCAATTACAGGACCGACTTCTTGCATTATCAGTTCTTGGTGAGAACTGTTGTATGCTTTTGCCACTATGATTCTGTCAAGTGCTTTTTCCGGCTCGATTCCCTTTGCTTTTGCAATAGAAACAATTCTTTCCGGTCTAAATGTTCCTTCGGTATCAATGTACAAGACGCCTCCATCCAGTCCGCCCTCTTCTTTTGGTTTTTGGACAGTCACACATAATGTATGACAGAGCTGTGTCTTTCCAGAGCCAAACTCACCGTAGACTTCGGTCACTGCCTGGGTCTCAATTCCTCCATCAAATAGAGTATCAAGGGAGTTTGTTCCGGTAGTAATCTTGCCTATATCCTGTCTTCGTTTATAGATCTCAGTTGCACTGACAAATTCTTTTTGGAGCTGACCGCTTTCAACTAGTTGCTGTCTTGCCTTGTTTACTAGTTTTATGGCAGTATCAACATCCATACCAGTAATTTCTGAGATATCTACAGGACCTCGTATAACAAGATCTAGTATGTTATGCACTCCTGCATCACTAAGCTTCTTGGAAGTTACAGGGCCTACGCCCTCGAGACTTTCTAATCTTAAGTCATCCATTACCGTAGGGTACGGTACCAGTACCTAATAAAGGTATTGGTAAGCGGAACTGTCAAGTTGGTGGGACAGAGTTGACTAAAATCTCTCTGTCAAATCGGGACATGGCTCGAGCATGTCCTTTTGATAGTTCCCCTGATTGGGGGGGCTATATCGAGATAGAAAATTGGGTGTTTTCATACAAAAAGCAGAACAATCCTCTGTATTCAAGAGATCATCTTTATAGGCGCCTATTTAAAATTAAACATAGTAAAATGACTCTAATCATAGGTGCAAAATGCAAAGATGGTGTTGTGATTATCGCTGATAGAAGAGTGACTAATTCTGATCGGTTAGTCGAAAAAATACGAAAACCAGAAAAATTGAATAACATAATTTTTACAGCAGGTGGTTATGAAACTGTTTTCAAAGATTATTTGGTAGATGTAAGTCGTAAGGCGGAATATTGGTATAATTGGTATGAAAGCCAAAAAGAGAAAGATTCGAGTTTTCAACATGACTTTGATTATTATGATTTTAAAAAATGTTGTATTGAGGCACTTACTGAATTAAGACATACGTATCGTGCGTTAGGTGAAAGTGAAGATTACGCACAAGTATTACAGGTATTATTTGCAATGCCAGAAGACAATGATGGAAAAATAGAACCTCAACTTTATTTTATGGATATGGATCGTTGTGCACCTCAACCAGTAGAATTAGGTAAGGTGATCATGATAGGGTATAGAGAGTTTGCATGGCCTTTAGTTCAAAGTATAATTGATAATAAGGAAAACACAATGGCGGATGTCGCCAGAGTAGCATCTTTTACTATTAAATTCATAGAAGATGAAAAATTAACACAAAATGCTGTAGGTGTTGGCGATCTTCAACCACAAATATACTTCTTTCCGAATAATAATCATCCTGAAGAACCAAAGATGGAACATCTGACTGTGTTAATGAAGGATGTAGACATAGCAGTTAGCAATATGAGAAATACGATTGGAAAATCTAGTGGATTTCTTAAGTTTGTTTCTTAGGTTTCAACAGAACACTATGATCTTTAATATCTACATCTAACTCAGTTCCATCTTTCCAGCCTACTTGTTTAATCACGTTTGGAGGTATGTCAATTTCCCATTTTGCATATTCTCTATCTCCAACTTTTCTGTTTAATCTTTTTTGTACTTTCATACTATGATTATGTGTTAATACACCTTAATAAATAGGCGCCTAGCCATATAGGCGCCTAAATGTTTATATTAGTAGGCGCCTAATACCATACATGCAAGAAAACAACTCTCGTGAAGAAAAAGGAAAAGCAATAGCACTAAAATCTGATCTAATCAGAGTTTCCGATTATCATTATAGAGTACATTCTCAAACCACTAAACGAGAATACGATGTTATCAAAGTAAACGACAAATGGGTTTGCAACTGTGCAGACCATATTTACAGACATGTATGCTGCAAGCACGCCCACGCTGTAGAGTTTAGCTTAAAGATCAAAGAGGAAGTAAGAAAACAGAACCAAGTTACAATAGAGCCAATCAATCCTTCAAGGTGTCCTCAATGCCTATCAGAACAGCTAGTCAAGCATGGAATCAGGCATAACAAGTATGGAGATATTCAGAGGTTTTCTTGCAAGAACTGTCATAAGAGATTCGTTGTAAATCTAGGCTTTGAAAAGATGCGAGCAACCCCACAGGCAATAACATCTGCCATGCAGCTCTACTTTACAGGCGAATCGTTGAGAAGCGTACAAAAGTTCTTGACTTTACAAGGTGTTGAAGTATCACACCAAACGGTATTGAATTGGATAACAAAATACACCAAACTAATGAAAGCATACCTAGACAAGATAACACCACAGGTCGGTGATGCTTGGAGAGCCGATGAGGTCTTTGTCAAGGTCAAAGGTAACATGAAGTATCTATTTGCCTTAATGGACGATGAAACACGCTTTTGGATAGCAAAAGAGGTCGCAGATAGAAAAGAAGGTCACGATGCAAGCGGATTATTCAAACAAGCGAAGGAAGTAGCAAAGACAAAGCCAAAGGTGATTATCACAGACGGTCTAGGATCATATTCAGAAGCCTATCGAAAAGAGTTTTGGGAAATCAATAGAGAAAAGAGAACTTTGCACATCAAACACATTAGATTAGCTGGAGATATGAACAATAACAAAATGGAACGAATGAACGGTGAGTTTAGGGATAGAGAGAAGGTTATGAGAGGAATCAAAAAAGATGATTCAGTAATGTTTGATGGGTATCAAATGTTTCACAACTATCTTAGGCCTCATCAGGGCTTAGGGGGTAAGACACCTGCTGAGGTGTGTGGAGTTAAGATAGAAGGGGATAACAAGTGGATTACCTTAATTCAAAATGCTAGTGAAAGAAATCAAACCTAATCATCTTAATAAGCAAGTTTACCATTTTTAGATAATACGGCTGATCCTAGTCCAAATGTAGGGAAAAAATCGGATGATGACTCAGCAAAAAGCATAGATGAATTTAAAGATGAAATTAAAAAAATATCTGAAAAACAAGATAAAATTCTAAAAACCATAAACAAGCGAACAAAGATTATCGCAGTTACTATACCGATAATTATCATACTGGTAGTGATTTCATTTTCAAATTATCACTATTTTATACCTACAAAGGAAACTGGATATGGTTTACAATCAAACTATGAGATTGAAGATCTTAAAGGTGACAAAATAAACACATGGGTTTCATGGAAAATAACTCAGGGAGATGTTTTTCATATTCACGTGCAATCATCGCCAGAAGTAACTGATGATCGCCTTAATGTGATTAGAGATGTTATTTTCAATAATGATACAGTAACCATTGATAATCATACCTACTACAAAGGATGGAGTGGAGCGTTGGAACAAATATCAAAACATCAAACTAAATTTCCAATACCTATACATTTTCACACAGTACTTACTGATTTTGGCACTGGAAATATAGTGATAAGACTTACCAACTTACAAAATGGGGACGGGTATAGTGGATATACAAAATCAATCATGGATGTGTCAAATCATCAAATACTCAAATCAGAGATCACCATTTACAACGTAAACAAGCTTAGCGATGATGAATTGAAAATGATAGTACGACATGAGTTGGGTCACGGATTCGGTCTTGGACATTTTGATGATCCAAACGATCTGATGTATCCTGAAATCGGATCTGGACATTCCTATATTTCAGAATGTGATATAGAATCACTTTCAGCCCTTTACAATGGTGACGAAAGAACTCAGGTCACCTGCCAAAAGTAATCTGTGTCCCGACATTTGACACATAGAATTACTCAACTAATGTCCCATCAACTTGACAGAACCTGGTAAGCTACACTGGATAGTTAGAGGTTGAAAGTGATGACACAAACAAGTTGTAAAGTTTCGGGTCATTTTTTGATATGAAAAAAGGAGTGTAAAGTTTAGGTTGATTTCAGGTTCTTCGGAGACCTTGGAGTCTCGTGTTAAGATCTTCTAATTTCTTCACTCTATCCCTAAGAGATTTCATGTCTCTTTCTACTGTATCCAACCTAGTCTCAATTTTTTGAATACGTCTTTCCTGATCTGCTGACAATTAGTAAATGAATGAAAATCTAATATAAAAAGTTCTTAGGGAGAATATCTAAATTTTCTCTTTAAATTCAGCAAGTGCTTTTTGTAGTTTCATTGCCACCGTCCATGAAAGTTCATCACCTTCGTATTCGCATCGGTAAAGACCTTGTAAATTACTAGGCAGAGTGAGTCTTTTGTCAACTAGAAGTATAACTCGTTTATCATAATGGATGAAAGCACCACCAATCTCAATAAGTACATTCTCGTTAATTCTATAGGATTCGTCCGCCTGCTTCATTTCATCATCGGCACTTATGTTTATTATAGCACAATTACATTCTCTCATAAGACCAAAAACCTTTTCTGAAATGGGAATTGCTGTAGTTTCTTTCTCTTCGGCAATTCTATATTCGAACTCACCAAATTTCAACATCTCTTTCAATTGGTCAAGTATCTTCTTGTTCTTACTATGACTGATGAAAACACGTGGTATTGATTTTGTTTGAATTGTTTCTTTAGATGTTGGTTTTTCAGATTCCTCTGACTCTACAATTTGTTCCATATTGCCTTCTATCTTTTCACTTTCCTCTGTTATGGGTAAAGTTGGCAGAGTTGCTGACAGTTTATCTAATCTGAGATAAGGCGTTCCTTGCGTGTTAGGTTGTGAAAGGTTCAATTCTTGTATGTTTTTCATCAAGACTGCATAGCAAACATTAGCATCTTCTTTTAGAATATGGTGATCTCTGATAAGAGAATTTTTACATGAATCTTCAGGAGGAATGACACGACCATTAATAGAATTAAGAAACTCTTTGAATACCTCTGGTGTCTCTAATGCTTTTCGTATGTACGCATTTGGATCTTCATCTACTTTTGGTGCAACAATTGACATCCCTAAAGCTGAGAGTGCAATTGGTTTTGTTGTGTCTTGTACCCATGTACCTTCTGTTAATCCATATCTTTCAGCAGATCGTATTAAATCTCTAAAATTACCAGATGTTGGGCTATAGTTAAGTTTGGTTGCAATATCACCTAAAGGAAATGGTCGACCTGCGTTATCATTCCAAATTGATTTTGCTACTCTTATAGCATCTGTCAAAGAATTTCTTGGAAATGGAATCGCACCTGCCTTTCTACCTCTTGTACTCTTGGATTCAATAGGAATGTTCTCTAAATTGATGGTTTTTTCCTTAGATGTCAATTATAACACCCAGAAAATATATTTGCGTTATTTTGCATTATTTTGCATTGCCCGTGAAAATAAAAAATTATAATTTTCAACGCCTGTCTTAAGCCAATTTTTGCTTATAAAGAGATCCTTATGTCGATCATTGACTAATTGTAAAGGTAAAATTCAAAAAATTTAGGAGAGTAGTTTTAGCCAGCAACTATCCTTTCCGTTTGACAGCCAGTTAAAACCACTCAGTTTTAGGATGTCATTTATCTCTCTCCAAGTCTGCTTTTCCATCCAACCCTTGCAGGTTATCTTGATGGAATCCTTTTCATTCACTATGTTGACTTTCTCGATTCTCTTCCCTAATTGTACAGCAAAATTACTCTTGGATTCTACAGATTTTGTTATGAGATCCCTTATCTTGTCGTGTCCAAGTTCTAGGTCTATTCCTGATGCTTCCGCAGGTGTAGAGCCATCTAGTCCAGTGTGTCCTCTGACAAAATTGTGGTAGGTTCTATAGTTCTCTGCAAACCTTTGTGCCGATTCATCGTTTCCAAGACCACGCTTTGCCTTTAGTTTCTCTCGCAGTTCATTATGGTATCTCTCAATCGGTCTGTTTTGGAATCCATCTTTGAGAGCATTTGTCTTTATGTGTGCAACCTTGCGGTTGTCAAGTTCTTTTCTGATTGCCTGTTCATAGGTTCTCAAGGAATCGGTAATCACATAGTTTGGTTGTGATACTTGTTTTCCTTTTGCGATGATGTTTCGTGCATCAACAATTTCACGCCTCTTTGAGATTTGGGTTGCAATGACAAATCTTGTCTTTGGATCTATTGCAGTCCAAAGCCAGTCATAGAATCCCTTACCTTTCATCTCTTTGGTATCTTTGACGTTAATCATTGCCTCGTCAAGCGACCATACATCAGAAAGTTCTGGTATTTGAGAGTCGGCATATTCCTTGATCAATCCCATGTATTTTTTGACCCAGTCTGCTATGGCACCATGTGATACAGTTACATCATGGACTGACTTGATATGTCTTGCAATGTTTCGCAATGACATGCCATTCATACTCAGGTTGATGCATTCTGTTATGATTTGAGGACTGAATCTCATGTTTGCAAAGCCACTGTCGTTTAGAGTGAACTTGTGGTTGCATTGCAGACAGTCATAGCGTTGTCTTTTGATTTTTTCCTTTACGATCCTATATCCATGTTTTCTGTATGTTGTGGACTGGCACTTTGGACAGACTTTTGGCAAGTCTATCTTTTCTATTTTCTTTTCAGTCTGTACTGTAGTTTGTAGCATCATGCAGGCTAGTATGTGCTTGCAGTTCTTGTCGTCCTTGCCTTTTCTTAGATTGAAGTTAAAATCCGCACAAGTGCATTCCCATACGTCAGCATCAGGTGTCTTTCTTACGCTGTATGACTTGTCTGAGGTTTGTGATTCTACCCTGTAGTGGTTCTTGCCTAGTTTTGTGATGTGGTTTCCTTTGGAGAGGATTTGTATTCCTTTTTCGTTTCTTGGGTTTTCTGTCATCATATTATCTTTAGGTATAGTGTACATATAATATAAACATTGTGTAATACAATATGTTTATTAAAATATGTGTATAATATAGCTAATAGCAAATGGCATATCGAGTAAAGATAGATGGTTTCAAATGTCTACGGTGCAGTCATGAGTGGATTCCTAGAGACATTAACAAAGAACCAGTAATATGCCCAGATTGCAAAAGTCCTTACTGGAATAGACCTAAACAGAAGTTCAGAAAAGGAGAAGGGAAGAAGTAATGGGTAAACAAGAGGCATTAACAGTAACACGATTCATTCATGAAGTTTTAGTCAGTCAGTTATCAATACCGATAAAACAAATCGTTAATGATACTACATTTACTAAATACACTGGTTCTAAACGACCAGATTTGTTAATTTCTGAATTTGAATATGAACCAAACAAAAAAAATGATACTGAATTTATAGAAAATTTAGTTGCTTATGCAGAAGCCAAAGATGATGCAACTGTGGGAGATTCATTTTGGCATGATGCAATAAAACAGGGCAAAGAAAAAGCACCAAAATTAAAACTACCATATTTCATAGTGACAAACTGTAAAACAAGTATTTTCTATAATACTAAAACTGGCGAGGAAATCAAACTTAACAAAAACCCAATTCGGGAATTTCAAACTATTGATATATTAAGACTGATAAAATCAAAATTAGGAAAAGATCCCACTTTAGATAATATTCTTACAAATGTGGATTCTCTATCAGTTATTTCTGAAGCAGTATTTAACAAAAAACTTTGGGAACTTGCTAAAATTTATAGAAACATAAATTTTGAGAATAATGTTCAAAAAATAGACTTTACAATAGGTTTCATTTCGTTGGAATATTTTGAAGAAAAAGAAATGCTTAGTGGTAAGAAGGATAATACCAAAATATATTGGTCAGATTGTTCGGATGTGACTGAGAATTTTCCCTCCGAAAAAGTTGTTGCAAATTTATCTCAATATATTCAGAGATTAGAAAAAGAATCTCAATTTGGAGAATTTGTTAATTTTATGGAAAAAGTACGTGTAATTATTACTGGAAATGCTACAGAAAAACCCTTAGTTGCAAAAGATGAAGTAAAACAGATTTACGATGTGATTAATTCAATGAAACCGCTTCATGGGTGTGGTTTTGACTTATTCGGTGCAGTATATGAAATGTTTGCAAGTGGAAAAGAGAAAAAAGAATTTGGTGAATATTTTACACGTAGACATTATGCATACATATTAGCCAAATTGCTTCTTTTAGATGAACAATACTTTGATGAACAAAATAAATTCAAAATACTTGATCCTGCTTGCGGTACTGGTGGATTTCTAACTGAAAGTTTCAAGATACTCCATCAACAATATGCAAAAACTAATACTCTTACAAAAAACGCTGTCAAATTTCTTGAAAAAGAATGTTTTTGGGGAATCGATGTTAGGAAAGAAAATATTTCCAGAACTAAACTGAATATGTTTTTAGTTGGCGATGGTCACACTAATATGATTCCTGATAATGCTCTTGTTCGAAATTTTGAAGATGAACAGTGGAAGTATATAGTAACAAATCCCCCTTATGGTGCTGGTACAATAAAAGCAGAAACTTCCATAATATCATCAAATCGAACCGAAATTGCATTTCTATGTAAAGTGATAAAATTATTAAAAGATGGAGGTCATGCATGTATAATACAACCTGATGGAGTATTAGAAAATCCAAGTCTTTCTGAATTACGAAAAGAGCTACTAGAGAAATGTGATATTGATGCAATCGTGTCATTACCAAAATTTGCTTTTGCACCATATACAAAAGAAAAAACTTATGCCGTTTACATTACTAAGAAAAATAAATCAAATACAAAAATCCAAAAAAAGCCAATTTGGATGTATATTATAGACAATGATGGATTAGCAAATTCAGATAAGAGATTTCCGACTAAACTTAGGAATAATCGTAATGGTTGGATGCATGATGAAATATCAGGATGGGTTAGTACAGAAGGGGAAGAAATGGTAGGACGGTTAGAAGAAGCATGGAAGCGTTTTGATGATGAAAAAACAAATGGAACAGAATGGATAAACGAACAAGGTCAAAAGATTAAACTTAGAAAAGGCGGTTTTGTTGAATTAACTAAAATAACAGATCCTAAATCATATTATTGTCTTTTACCTGAATATTATCTAAGACCATTTAAACCACATTATATTACTGTGAGTCAACTACTAGAAAATGTAAGTCAAATAAAAGAAGAGGTAAGAAACATAATTTGAAATTCCTTGATATGTTTGAACCAGTAAAAAAAGGAGATTTTGGCTTAACAGATGAGGCAATTTACAAATCAATTCAATATGGAGGTGAATTTATTCCGATTTGGGGAGGTAATCAAGAACATAACACTATAGACAGATTGGTATCTGTTAATGGTAGGACAAAACAAGATGAGCCAATAACAATCTTTGAAGGAGAAGGAATAATCCTCAGTTTAGATGGAAGTGCAGGTTCTATGACTTACAAGTCAGGAACACAGAAATTTGCTCTTAATCATCATGCGGGTTTTTTTAAAGTAAGATCAGACGCCATACAAAAAATTGATCCTGAGTTTTTTTCAATTTTTTATCAAAAACAATTACAAGAATTAAGTGTAAGTGAAGGGTCAAAAACATTGACTTTAGATCAACTGTATGAAGCAGATTTTGAAATTCCCGCACATTCCAAGCAGATTGAGATCATGAAACCTGTAAAATCAATACTTGTTCTAAGACAAAAAATTGATCTTTTTATAAGGCAAAAAATTGATGAGATATTTGAAAAACAAATAGTATCGGGCTAATTTTATTTCATTCCTAACTTAATTGAATATTAAACAATGTTTTTTATTAGTATGAATAGAATTAGAAATAATGCAAAATTTAGAATATACAATAAGGAAGGAAATCAAAATCTCAAATGTGGTATGTACTGCTGATCTTAATCATAAAGTCGATATTCTATCTTTTAATAAACATCGTTTTCTAAGTTCTAATTTAAAAGCCTACAAATGCGGATATGTTAAAGATAATATCATGTTTGGAAAAGTAGTTGTTTTTGCATCAGGCAAATTAATTTCAGTTGGCTCTAAAAGTCCTGATCAAGCATATCATGATCTAAAGAGAGCATCTCAAATTTTAAAAAAATACAAATTCATAAAATCATTTAATATCATACCCAGAATACACAATATCGTATCCTCCATTTCATTGGAAAAAACGATAAATTTGAATATTTTATCTGTAATGTTGCCTCGAAGTATTTATGAGCCAGATCAATTCTCAGGAATTGTTTATAGAACTTATGGTAGTATAGTTTGTCTAATTTTTGCAACAGGAAAAGTCATTATTACAGGTGCAAAAACATTGGAAGAATTAAACCATGCATATTTTGATCTTATGAAGAAAATCCAAAGTATGTATCATGATTAATTCCAACCCAAAATGTCCTTTTTGCGGTAAAATTCAAACCCAAAATCCATTAAAAACTTGGCAATATTTGAAAACTGTTTCAGTAAGTCAATATATATGCAAGTGTGAGAAACGTTTCCGCCATTATCAGAGTCCAAAAAGTTCTTGGACTATTCCAAAATCAAAGAAATAATTTTTAGGTCTTAAACAAATTCATTTCTCTGTCCAAGAGATGGAAATGAAGTTGGAAGATATTGCATAGGTTGTACATAGCCTGTTTGGAATTGTGGCTGTGTCGAACTATTTTCAAAATTCAACCAGTTCGGCATATCTGAAATATCATCTATTGCCAGTCTGGTTCCAAGACCAATTAACGCAGGCTGTTCAATGACTATGCCTGCAAGACCCAACAAAACTCCAACCAAGCCATGATGTATTCTATTACCAGCAATGTAGACAGGTGGTGGATTTGGTTGTGAGTTCCATGCCTTTACCAGTTTGTCTCCAAGTTTGTAACCATCATTAAATGTCCTAAATTTAGTTTTGGCGATATTCACTCGCTTGGAGGTTCTCTTCCTTCTACTTACTGACTTTCTTTTCTTGGGAAATAGCGATAGTCTAAACACTGATAAGTTTATGGCATTGTGACTTTTATAGATTGTTTCATTCACGAAATTCAGTTTTTCTTAAATAGTTGAAATATATGATCAAACCAGTTTGAGCACAGATCCCAATCTTGTAATTGCAATAATAGTTGGAGCGATTGCAGTATTTGGAGCAGGTTTTGCAACAGGAAGACATGTTGAAAAATCTTCAAATGAACAAAGGCGATTATCAGAACGGCTTGATAAAATAGAGAATAGGCTGGTTAATGGTATTCAAAATGACCCAACGTTAGCAACTTGGGTAAGAAATAACATAACAGAACTACTTGCATTATTAAATACATTTAGAGGAGAAAATACTGGAAATGGTTGATCTTACTCCTGATCAAATTACAAGAAAGGAAGAACTAACTCATAAACTTCAGATGGGAATCATTACAACAGATGAGGCTATTGAACTAAGGCATTTATTAGAACAAGAAAAGCAAAATGCTGTATCCTTTGGAGATTTTGCAAAGGCATTAGGAATAGTCTTTCTCATAGGTTTAGTAATTGCATTTCTAACAGATGATAGAGACTAATCAACCGTAACTTTACACCCACTTTTTGACCCCAAAAAATGACCCGTTTCTTTACAACTTGTTTGAGTCAGTGGTTTCAACCTCTAACTATCCAGTGTACATTTTGTTACACTGGTAACTTGAGTGGGGATTTCCCGACTTGAAATTGAGTGTTAATTTTGGGGTGATTTTGTCAGGGCTGAAAAGTGGATGTTAATTTAGTGGTGATTTATCCTCTAATACTTTGTCGCCTTATGTTAGTTTGCTCTAGTTTCTTTATCCTATCATCAAAGTCTTTCAGCCTTTTTTCCATCGAATCTATTCTAGTCTCAATTTTTTGAATACGTCTTTCTTGGTTTGCAGACATGCTAACTCCTAGGTTGTTCTATCCCTTTTCTTTGCCTGTCTTTTTGCTCTGCTTTTCTGCACTCTTTGCAATGCGACTGAACATACAGATGCCCTTTGAATCTTCTAAAGCCAAAGATTTCATTGACTTTAGTCTTTCCACTTGCTTTCTTGTAACAATTAGGACATTCAGCATAACTAAGATTTGGTTCCATTTGGATCAGGTGTCAATAACAAGTCATTAAACATTTACCGAAAGATTTAGATCGCTGATCGCTCTTTACTACGGGATCTTGCAAGACAAAAAACCAGTAGATATTGAATTTTGGACTGGAATCAGACACAAGATTCCAACTTGTTGTATAATTTTCTATGAAACTGTTTGGTTACCATCTTTGAAAAATCAGATCGCTGAATATGGAAAGGCTATGACCCAACTTACTAACAATGAAGGGGTCATCATGTGCCCTGATTGTCTAGTGGCTAAGATGACCAATATGAAGAAACTTACTATCGCTCTTTATTCTTAAAGATTTTAGAATCTTCCTTGAACAAGTCCTCTAACATATCGATTAACTGAGGCGTATTCCAAACACCGCCAACAGATTCCACTTTAAGAAATTCTATTGTTTCCTTCAATCGTCTTACTATCTCTTTATCTGAAACAACCATTGTCAGACATCACCTAAACATGGAAATAAAAAACTTAGGAGGATAGTTTCATCCAACAACTGTCTTTTCCATTTGAAAGCCAACTGAATTGATTCAGTCTTAGAATATCGTTTATCTCTCTCCAAGTCGGTCTCTCCATCCAGCCTTTTGCAATCACCTTGATACAGTCTTTTTCGTTTATGATGTTGACCATATCAATTCGTTTTCCCAACTGCACTACAAAGTTACATTTGGTAGATTCTTGGCTCTTTGTGATTAGATCCTTTATCTTGTTATTGCCTAGTCCAAGGTCAATCTTTGCTGCTTCGGCTGGTGTTTTTCCTTCAAGTCCCGTATGCTCTCTTGCAAAGTTATGATATGTTGCATAAGCATCAGCATACTTTTGAGCCGATTCGTCATTGCCTAGACCTCTCATGGATTTTGTCTTTTCTCGTAGTTCGTTGTGATACCTCTCTATTGGTCGGTTCTGAAATCCGTCCTTGATCGCATTTGTCTTGATGTGTGCAACTTTTCTACAGTCGAGTTCTTTTCTTATTGCGTCCTCGTATGTCCTAAGCGAATCCGTAATCACAAAGTTTGGTCTTGATACCTCTTTTGCTTTTGATACGATGCTTCTTGCATCTACAATTTCACGCCTTTTTGAGATCTCAGTTGCAAGAATGAATCTAGTCTTTGGGTCAATCACAGTCCAAAGCCAGTCATAGAATCCCTTGCCCTTCATCTCCTTGGTGTCTTTGACGTTTATCATTGCCTCGTCAAGCGACCAGACATCAGATAGTTCTGGTACAAGCGTGTCAGCATATTCCTTGATGATTGCCATGTACTTTCCTACCCATTTTGTAATCGATACATGGCTTACCTCTACATCATGTGTTGCCTTGATGTGCCTCTTTATGTTTCGGTATGACATGCCAGACATCTTGAGGTTTATCGATTCTATGATGATTTGAGGACTAATTCGCATCCCAGAAAATCCGCTTTCATGGAATGAGAATTTGAAATTGCATTGCTTGCATGCATATCGCTGTCTTTTGAGATTGTTCTGAACTATTCTAATACCGTTCTTTATTATTGTTGTAGAACTGCATTTTGGACATACTTTTGGAATGTCAAGTTTCTCAATGTTTAGTTCCTGTTCGATAGAATCTTGCAGTATGAGAACACTTCGGATATGCTTACATCGTTTGTCATCCTTGTGGGTAAGACGGAAGTTGAAATCAGCGCAGTCACAAACCCAGACATCGGCATCTCTGAGTTTTGTCACGTTGTAGATCTTGTCCTGAGTTTGCGATTTGACCCGATAGTGGTTCTTGGTTATCTTTCTGATCGAGTTGGCTTCGGAGAAAATTTCGATCGCTTTTTCGCTTCTTTTGTTTTCTTGTTTCATCATATACCTTTTAGGTATAGTGTACAGATCATATAAACATTGTGTAATAAGATATGTTTATTAAAATATGTGTATAATATAGCTAATATCATATGTCGTATCGGATAAAAATAGACGGTTTCAAGTGCCTTAGATGCAATCATGAATGGGCACCAAGAGACATTACGATTGAACCAGTGATCTGCCCAAAGTGCAAAAGCCCTTACTGGAATAGACCTAAACAGAAGTTCAGAAAGGGAGAAGGTAAGAAATGACAAAATATGACGATTTAGATCCTAGAACGCAACTTGAACAACAAATCACAAAGGATCTAAAAGATGCATTTGAGAAACGTGGCTTTCAGATTAGACATAATGGAACTACAACATCACAATCTACGGGGGGTTTGCCTGATATTGATTTATGGAATGAACAAATACATATCAATGTAGAAGTTACACAAACAACAAAGTCATCTTCTGATAGAGAAATGCTTTCTATTTCTGACCATCTTAATAAAAGAAAAAAAGAATTTTCTAAGAAAAAATGTTTCACAGTTTATGTATCTCCGTCCACTCACTACAGAATGATTAATGCTATACATGATTATAACACAGCAAGGAAAACACTCGACCAAAAGATCATTCCAATATGTTTTCCTACCTTTGAATTAATAATTCAAAAACTTAGTACAAGTCATAGGGATATTTATCCAATAGATCAGATATTAACAGTTTTTGATAGATATTACGAGTTTGTAGACGATGATAAAATTCTAAGTATATTCTTTGAGCAATTATTTCCTAACGATTTCACATTGAAGAAAGATATTGACGATAAGGAAATTTTACAGCACGCAAAACTTGAACAGGATTTATTTGGGGAGTTAGAAAAGATAGAAGATAGATTACGAGAGTTTGGAATTGCAACAGGTTCAGAGGCAATCAAAAATCTGATATATCTGGTTTTTATCAAATTGTTTGAAGAAAAAAAGGAAAGCAGGCGAGAAGGGAAAAACTATTTTACAGTTAAAACATTCAATGAATTTCAACAGGCTCATGGACAGACAAAGAAGAAAAAAGCAATTCACAAATTGTTTGAAATAATACGGAATGAAGAAGAATTTCAAAAATCCGAACTATTTACGAAATCTGATCATTTGGCAGAGGGACTAGATGATGATTTTGTTATAAAAAATGTAATCGAACCGTTGGAAAAATATCATTTTTACTTGAAAAAAGTAGACGGTCTGGGGGCTGCTTATGAGGTTCTCGCATTACGATCTAGTAAGGACGTTAAAGTAGGTCAGTTTTTCACCCCCAAATCAGTAGTACAATTCATGGTAAAACTTGCAGAACTTGAAACAAGTGATCTTGTTTTAGACCCTGCCTGTGGAACTGGAAGATTTTTGATTTGGGCTATGGATGATATGATTCACAAAGTGTCTGGGAAAGACTCTGACAAAACAACTGAATCAATAATACGAAAACAATTGTTTGGTACTGATAATGATCCAAACGTAGCTAAACTTGCTAAAATGAACATGTACATTCATGATGATGGAAAATCCAATATTTGGAGCGATGATGGACTCTTATTGGATAAGAGAGGACTCGATAACAAAGTAGATGTCATTCTTACTAATCCGCCTCTAGGTAAAATAAATTACAGAAAATATGGTGAAGAATTTCTAAAAAGAATAGAAGTAATTCCTCGTACTATTGAAGAACCAGATGAAGAAAATGAAAACGGGGAAGAAACTATCACGGGTAATGTTATGAAAGGTAGTGCGTTATTTGTTAACGTATGTAAATATTATTTAAAAGATAAAAGAGATTCAGATGCCAAGCCTGAATGGCGAGGTGGAAAATTATTGATTATTTTAGATGAAGGTATTCTCAACACTGATGATTATAAAAAAACAAGACAATTCATACGTCAGAATTTTTACATCAAAGCAATAATATCTCTGACAAACGAAACATTCATCCCAGTTTCAAAAACACCAACAAAAACTTCAATATTGTACGCAATAAAAAAGGATGATTCTACTGCCATTCAGACGGAACCTATATTCTATGCTCATGCTGCTAGAGTTGGAATGGATACTAAGAAACGCATTGCTCCTAATCACCTCATGAATGCGGAAGGAAAAGATATTCTCTCTGAATATCAGTCTTTCAAATCAAAGATTCTAAGTTGTTATAACGGGCTACAATTCAATCGTAAAAGATTTGAATCGTTAGGCTTTACAGGCGGTCTTATTGAGAAAAATCAAAACTGAATCAGAATTTTTTACTAGAGATCCACTGATGATGACTCAGGACGATAGATTGGATTATGATTACTGGCATCCAAAATTTGAAAATCTAATAACCTTTCTATCATCCTGTGGCTACGATATTGTAGAACTAAGTACGCTTCTTAAAACTGACATAGTAAATGGGAATACTCCTGAAGATTATATTTTTCCCATGAAGGGCATTCCTTTTCTTGGTGCTAGGAATATACAGAATGGCAAACTAGATCTCACAGATCTGAACTATATTGATGACGTAATTCATTATACAAAATTGAAATCATCCCAGTTACACAAAAATGATGTTTTAGTTACTATGGCTGGATCTATTGGTAGATGTGCAGTTTATGATAGTAAAGAAAAGGCGAATATCAGCCAATCTATAGCACGTCTACAGCCTGATGAAGAAAAAATCAATCCGCAGTTTCTGACATATTATCTAAACTCACCATTTGGTCAAATCCAATTTGAAAGAAACAAACACGATGTAGATCAACCCAATATCAATACCACTGAAATTAGCAGGATCAAAATTATCTGTCCTCCAAAAACAACTAAAAATGATGTGCAAAAAGAAATTGTAGATAAAATTTCTATCATGGATAAAAAAATTATGAATCTTCTTGAAATAAGAAAAAACCTGCGGTGGAAAATTCGTAATGCGATTCTTTCAGAATCACACTTAAAGACTCCTATCAAATTATACGATTACTTTTCGAGTCATTTTGATTCAGTAACCGACAGGCTTGATTTTATATGGAATCATCCTTTAACCTATATGGTAAAAGAATATCTCAAATCTAAACAGGCTGTATCGTTAGGCGAATTGGTAGATGGGGATATAGAATATGGAGTTAATAACTTTGGGAAAGAGAAAAGTGTAATTCCGTTTATCAATGTTGAAAATATAGAATTAGATTCCATGATTCATCATGACAATCTTCGTTATGTTGATGAAGTACCAGAAGAGAAATTAGTACATGAAAATGATTTACTTATAACCCGAAGTAGGACTGTTGGAACCTGTGCATGGATCTCAAAAAAAGAAGATGGTTTCACATTTGGTTCATTCGTTCTTAGATTCCGAATTAAGCCAGAAAAAAAGATTCATCCTCTATATATTGCGAATTTTATAAATTCAGAACTAGGACAGGCACAGATAATGTATCTGCAAACTGGATCTAACTTGAATAACGCTCAGGTCAACTACTTAGCAACAGGGTCAACAAACGAAGCAAGAGGTGGTGGTAACAACATAAATCCTGAAAATTTAAAACAATTACAAGTAATCATCCCAAAAACAGATGAACAGCAAAAAACTATCATTGATAATATAAAAAACTGGTTAAAAGAAAAAGAAAAAAACGAAAAAGAAATTGAAACAGAGAAGGAATATGTTAAACAAGAATTTATTAAATTACTCACAAAACAGAAATGAGATTACTAAGGACTAAATATTTGTAATATCGTAATGGTTATGTAAGTTGCCAATAACCTTCAAAGAAGCAGCAATAATAATACTCACGGAATCTAAAAAACCACTACATTATGGCGAACTTGCCTCTAAAATTATCAAGCGTGGGCTTGTGAATACAAAAGGTAAAACTCCTGATCAAACCTTACGCAGTCTAATTATTCGTGATATTCAAAAAAATGGAGAAAAATCCCCATTTGTTAAAACAAGCATGGGGCATTATGGGTTGAATCCGAAACACTCAAACAAAAATCACCCCTAACTTAACACCCATTTTTCAACCCGTCTAAAATCACCCTAAAATTAACACTTAATTTCAAGTTGAGAAATCTCCACTCAAGTTACCAGTGTACATTTTGTGACACTGTTCAATCTTAGGATCATTTTGTTATTATTTATATCACCTTGTAGTCTGATTTACTTTATGTGGACTATTCCCTGTCCTTTCTGTGTCAAAAATTCCTTTTTGTATGCATACGGTATGATTGTAAACCGTCTGTGATGAGCATTTTTGCAGTTCGTTTCAGTTGACGATTAGCTTGTTTACAAAAAACATCCCGTACAATATTTAATTGATAGTCATGTTCTACCGTACACAGGTAGGAGAGAGAAGAGATTTGGCGGATAGCGAGAAGTTAATGTCAGATGTGGTTGCATCAATTATCGAAAAAATATTAATGCAGATTGGACTTCAGACATATACCAGAGTCAGCGAAATTCTAGCAGACCACAGCCTTACGTTTTCTGACTGCTACCGAAACCCTGATGTTCTGAACTCTGCCTTGAAATATTTGTTTGGTGATTCATATCTTGTCACCGTAGAAAAGATCAAGACCGCGTTTATTGGTCTGGATGATGAAAATCAGAATCTGGCAATATTTTTACAAAGATTAAGCCAATAGAATCAATTATTGGTTCTAAAAAATTCCATGATTTGACCTGTCTTGGAGCTTATCTTAATTTGGAACTTCTTGATATTAGGTGCAGAAACCCAAACCTCAACAAGCCAGGCACCTTCTTTTAAGACTGGGATTTCTGCCTTGATTACCGAATAGTGTTGTTGAAGAAATTCTCTGGCAATATCCTTTGCCTGAACCTCATTGATGATGTAAAGTGACACCCTTCAAGTGAGTGAGAAAAAATAGTATTTAGCAATATGGACTGATTTTTAGCTAAGAATCTTCTAGTATGGTTTCCAATATCTTCTTACTCTTTCCCTACAATCATCACACCAGAAATACTTGAACGGATAGTGATAGTCAAGATCCATCTTAATTTGACATAATGGACATGTGTGAATCAAGCTCTTGCCCACCCGCATTTTGTATCAGTGTAAGCCACTTGCTATCACCCTGGAATATTAATTCAAAATGCAAGTAAAAAATAATTGTTAAATATCTTATTAATCTTGTACGCAGGATTCATTTTTAGTAAACATGTTATCGCTAGGAATTGCAAAGGAGCTCATCATAAGAATCAGTGCCATTACAATCATCTTCTCGATAATCTCTACTATATAACATGGAAGAACATACAGTCACCAAGCCAGTTAGATGTAGCGATGCCGTCTCTTTTTGCCCTCTATGGAATCGTAATATTGATCAATGTTTTGTTTTGTTTTAGAAAATATCACATAATGAATGCCAAGTAACATGTCTTGACACAAAGAATTAGTCTACGCCGGATAGTTTAGACATTGTTTTTGCTTGATTTTATGGTATTTGTTTACAAGAAAAAAATGATATAAAATATTACTTTGAAAGAGTAATAAAAAATGAATAAAATCTATCTTGGAATAATTCTAGTCATACCGTTTACCATGCTTTCTGCTTCTGCTTCCTCATATGCCAATATTCACCTAGACCTAATTGGCAGCATATTGACAGAAAATTCTAACGTGACGTTTTCAGGAAAGATAACCACACCTGGCGGAGCACCAATTTCAAATCGAACTGTTTTCATTGAAGATGATGTCAAGTACATACATCCTGACATGATTGTGGCAGTAGCCATAACAGATTCTGAGGGAAGGTTTTCAGCTTTATGGAAAGCTGTACCAAAGGACAATGGGTTGCCCTTCCACTTCTATGCAGAATTTTTAGGAGGAAAGACATTTGGTTATACCAGAAGTGAGACCTACGAATCGACCATCAAGTTGCAAAACCTACCTACTCATGATGTGGTATCATCAAAAACACTGCCTGCATGGTTCATTGACGCATCAAGACTATGGCACGACGGAAAGAGTAGAGATTCTGATTATTTATACGGAATCAATAATTTGGTAGACTATCAGATAATCAAATCCAACAACACGTCAGACCTTACAACCATACCGTCATGGGTGAGATACGATGCTGGCCTTGTGTCAGAGGGCGATATTTCAGCTCATGAATATACAAAAACGTTGGAGTATCTTCTCAACAACGGAATAATCAAGTAGTCATTCTAAACTATATCGATACACAAAGAAAGGATTTTTTTTCAAGTTTGCGTAATTGTAGCAGGCTTGATTTCCACATCATCCCTGTTATAGAATATCTTTTCCTGCGTTAGTGTAATGGTACAGTTTCGCTTGAACTTCATCTCCCTTGCATTTCCTATCGCATCTTTGAAGATAACTCGCGGTTCCTTAGAGGTATCAACCGCATACTGCTTTCCCTGCTTGGTTGTCGTTGGTTCATCACAGCCTTTGATCTCAATCAACTTGGAACAAGCTATAGAGTTTGATTCGTTTCCCATTATGAAGTCACCAAACGCGCCACTATAAAAAAAGATTTGCTCATAAACAAATTACAGAAAATGCTGCACACGAAATGAAAATTGAGTTAATGGTATGTCGCAGATTACTTCCTTCTTCTCTGACCTGGCTTGTTCTGCCCAGGTACTCGTTTTAGTATGAATCTCTTTCTAAAATTGTCTCGGTTTCGTATGATGCCAATCTCCCCGTGTCGTTCTCTTGCTTGAACCTTGGGCGTCTGGCCTCTAACTTTTCCTGCTTTGGTAAGCGATCCGTGAGTTGGCACGAATTATTTCGTGCTATTAATGCAATTTATGTATTTGGTTTGTCTTTACCAGTACTTTGCCTTGATTGTATCAATGACGCGCTCATGCTCTGCGCCTTTCTTTCGCGCAAACTTTTCCATTGCACTTAGCGGAACTCCGCCAAGCGACCTTGCCAGTGCAGTAAACAACTTTCTCTTGACTGGGCTGTTGTGGCCTGTCTTGTCCATGAACTTTTGAATTCCATACTTGAAGTTGTGCTGCCATGTCTTGTACATCACGCCAAGTTGTGCTGCAGTCATCTCATTTCCTATATCAAAGAATTCTGATTTTTCTAGCAGTCCGATTGGCACGAAGGTTAGCGGTGTCGTAGTAAACATTGATTCTGGCTGCTCCTTTTCAAGTTCGCTTATGAGTCGTATTGTCTCCCATGCATCATCTTCTGTTTCTGCGTTGTCAAGTCCCATGATTAGTGTAAATGCAGGTATCCAGTGGTACTCGTTTAGCGTCTTGACTCCCTCCTTTACAACCCAGTGCCATTCTTCTGGCTTGTATGGTGAGAGTTTCCTGTCTGCATATTTTCCAATCAACCTAAGGCTGCCTGTCTCAAACCCACACTGAATTCCAATCTTGTTGTCAGGCCCTGAGTGAATAATTTTAGAAATGTTTGGAATTAGTTTCTCGTCTGCTATTGCACCTGCAAGAGTTCCGTGAGTTGGATTGGTGTGAACAATGCCAGTTGACATTACTGCAGTAAAGAGTTCTTCCAGTGCTTCTCTGTTTGGAGCCATGTTCTTTGTCTTTCTTGGATCAAGTCCATACACAAAGATGTCATCGCTGTGAAGCCATGCGTTTCTCTGTCCACCTTTTTTTATGTTGATTTCGATCTCACGTTTTACCTTTTCTGGAGGATAGTATCGTAATGGTCGCAGCGTGACGTCGCAGAACTTGCATCCTCGTCCACATCCTCGCATGACCTCAACCATGCCGTGCATGCTTGGTTCTACGATTTCAGGAATCTGATCAACTTCGGGCTCGTCCCAGTAGTGGATGAACCTTCCGTGGAATTTGCCACTGTCTTTTCCAAATTCTTTTACCTCAACTTTAAAGTCGCTTTTAACAAACGGATTCATGTTTTCAAACTCGTTGGCAATTAGTTTGTTAAAGAATAGTCCGGCGTGTCCGTCAATCTCAGGTGCAATGCCGCCAAGTTCTCCCTCAAGCACAGCATACAGCCCGTATTCTTGGATCTTTTTTGGATCATAGTTGTACTGCCAAGTTCCTGACGCGCCGACAATCACTTTGGCCTGGCTGCCGTTCTTCTTCTTTGCCTCTAAAATTTTCTTGTGCAGGTATGCGTTGTAATATTCATCATATGAAATCTGTTTTCTACCATAAGTAAATGTCATTGTGACAGGACCCATTCCAAGAGGATCCATCTCATAGGTACCAACCACCTCTGTCTCAGGGCCGATGAATTTCTCAATGTGGTCTGGATGAGCTACGACTACATCTTCTCGCTTGAACCCATCCCTTAGAAGCGCTGCCTCTACCTTTCGAAGCCCGTATGGTGCATATGATGCAACTCCATTGGTGTGGGCTATTGGATTGCAGATAAAGTCAAAGAGTACCTTTGGCGTTACCTGATTTTTTAGCAGATAGTACCATATGCTGTTTTTTGGTCTGTGCGGATCAATTGCTGGTGCACAGCCAAAGAAGGTCGCCAAAGATATGCCACGGTATGGCGACATGAGTGTGCGATCAGCACTTAGCACAATTTTAGGATGGCCCAATTTTCAATCTCAGTGAATTGCTATAGCATATTAAAGTTTCCAGTATTTGCACACGTCTAATAGTTTTCCAAAATGCCTGATTTACTTCGGCGGGTGTACCCAAACTCCTTGTTTGTGAGCAAATATTGACCAGTAAATACGGTCCCATCCCTGCATGCCAACACATCGCCAAAGCAACAGCTTCCACAGAGCCCCATGCCGCACTTCATCATCCTCTCAATGCTTGCCTCCACATGGATTTTTTTTTCAGTTGCAAGCTGTACTACCTTGTGCATCATTTTTTCAGGACCGCATGTGTATACCGCATCAAATGTATTTTCTTTGAGCAGCCTTTGCATTGCGTCAGTCACAAGCCCCGACTCTCCATATGTACCGTCTTCTGTCACTACAACTACCTTGTGCTTGTTTTGTTTGAGGATATCATTTGCCAGACCCTCAAAAAAGACTTCTTCTTTTGTCTTGGCGCCAATTATTACAGTTACTTCATCTGTCTTTTTTAGAAATGTTGCAAGCCTCATGAGGGGCACAAGCCCTGTTCCCCCACCTACAATCAACAACTTGCCCTCCTTTATGGTAAAGGAGTTGCCATACGGCCCCCTCACTCCAATTGAGTCGCCTGGCTTGACAGAGTAAAGTGCTGTCGAGGCAAGGCCGTGTTTTCGCACAGTAAAGGCAGCCTTTGTCTTGTCCTGTGTTACCATTATGCTCATAGGAAGCTCATTTATTCCTGGAATCCAGACCATCGCAAACTGTCCCGGCATGACATTTGCCAAAAATTCATCAGAAAAAACTAGTGTGCGCACAGTTGGCGTCTCATCAATTACTTTCTCAACTGTCACAATCTTGACAGTATCAATACTTTTTTGCAATTCCAACTATATCACCAATTTTTCCAAAGTTTTTTCGTTCCATGTATCTTGCTATACCCATGTTTATCTCAGAGAAGACTCCAGTCCACTTGTCTGCCAACGCACTGCCAATCTGAACTGCGCTTGCACCTCCAAGCATAAACTCGACAGCATCTTCCCAGCTTGATACACCGCCGCATCCAATTATCGGTATGTCAAACTTTGATGATATTTCGTATACACATCGAACTGCGATTGGCTTTATCGGAGTTCCTGACAGTCCACCTATCTTGTGGCTCAGCACTGGGCGCGTTGTCTCTACATCAATTGCCATTGCCCGCACGGTGTTGATTGCAGTAATTGCATCAATCCCTGCGTCACATGACGCCCGCACTGTCTCAAGATAGTCCGACGAGCCAAGTCCTACCTTGGCAATCACCGGAACCTTGGATGCTTTCTTTACCTCTCTTACAATTTTTTGCACAAGTTGCGGATCGTCGCCAACTTCAAGTCCCACTTTTTCCACATGGGGACAAGACAAGTTCAGCTCATAGGCCAAGACCTTGACATTTTCAAATTGTTTTATCATGAAAACAAAATCTTCTGGAACAGAACCGACCAAGCTTACAATGATTGGTACAGATTTGTTAGAGGAGATCATCTCTGCAAAATAAGCAGCTCCTGGGTTTGACAGCCCTACTGCATTTAGATATCCGCTCTTGACACCAACTACCGTTGGATTTGGATAACCCTCCCATGGCTCTTTGCTCAATGATTTTGTTACAAGCGCTCCTGCCCCTTCCTTATATAAGCGAGCAAAGACCTCAAGCGATATACCGAGAATACCTGAAGCAAGCATTGTGGGTCGTTCAAGTGAGATTGGCCCCACATTTGTCGATATGTCGGGAGTCACTTCTAATCATACAAAATGTTTGTCTTATAACGGTTGATGTATGATTTACCTACTGTTACCTTTTTTAGTAAGACATTGAAATGCTTTGTATGCATTCTGTAATTCTAACAGAGCTTGGCATTGCAGTTTTTGACAATAACAAGTGTGTGAAATCAATTCCGTTTAGAAATCCTGCAAAGGAGTATATCGAATTAAAGAAAGAAAAGGCAGACATTGATGAGCTTGCACAGTTTCTTGCCAAATCAGGAGCTGCAAGTGTGTCAGTCAATGATCCAGGACTGCTCAAGCTCCTAAAGAAAAATACAATTGATGCAGAACTTATGGAAGAAAACAAGATTGAGACAATCCAGTCCTCCAAGATTCGGGTTCTGATAGATTCCAGCTTTGCAGCTGACGAGCACGAAGCAAGAGCAAAGCTAAGAGAGTTTGCAATGCAGTTATCTTCTTCAAAAGTTACAGAGATCTCCGAGAGTCCTGACCTTCACATCATACAGGCCATAAATGCACTAGATGAGACTGACAAGATGATCAACCTGCTAAGCTCAAGGCTTAGGGAGTGGTATGGTCTTCACTTTCCAGAGCTAGACAACCTAATTGATACAATCAGTGGATATTCCAAGATAGTTCTTGCCGGTCGCCGGGACAACCTAAATCAAAAGGTGTACAGCGATGCAGGGTTTCCCGATGAAAAGATAGAGATGTTGTCACTACTGCAAGAAAAGAGCAGGGGAGGGCAGATCTCAAGTGAAAATCTCTCCATAGTTCAAAGCCTTGCAAAGCAGATCTTGGAGCTATTTGAGCTTAGAACAACGCTTGAAAAACACATCGAGACTCAGATGAAAACAATTGCTCCAAACCTTTCAGGCATCTTGGGAACGTCAGTTGGCGCAAGAATACTTGGCAGGGCAGGAAGCCTCAGGAGACTTGCAACCATGCCTGCAAGTACAATTCAGGTTCTAGGTGCAGAAAAGGCACTCTTCCGCTCACTTAAAACAGGCGCCCAGCCTCCAAAGCACGGGCTCCTATTCCAACACACCCTTGTCCATGCAGCTCCCAGATGGCAGCGCGGCAAGATAGCAAGAGCAATAGCTGCCAAGGCCGCACTTGCAGCAAGAGTCGATGTTTTTGGAGGAGGAAGAAACGATACTCTCTTTGAAAAACTAAACATCAGAATTGGTGAGATTGGGGAAAAATACAAAGAGCCCCCACAAAAGCCTGCTACACCCCCACAGCAGCGCAGACCATTTGAGCAGAGAGAGCGAAGACACGGCGATTTTGGCAGACAAAGAGACAAAAAGAGCGACTGGAAAAAATCAAAACGAAGGAAATTTGGAAAACGAAGAAGGTAATATTTTCTGGGTTAAAGTAGAAGGAGAAAAAAGGCTAGCCACTCTAAACCTCGTTCCAGGAAACCAAGTATACAAAGAAAAACTAGTAAAAATCAAAGATGAGGAGTTTAGGGCATGGGATCCTTACAGGAGCAAGCTTGGTGCTGCCATAATGAATGACCTCCACACACTTCCCATAGTTAGAAAGTCTCGAGTACTCTATCTTGGAGTCTCTACTGGCACCACTGCAAGCCATGTTTCAGACATTGTAGGTCCAAGCGGAATTGTTTTTTGTGTAGAACACACAAGCAGGGTAGCAAGAGAGTTTCTTGACAGAGTTGCGTCATACAGGTCAAACATAGTTCCAATCTTACAGGATGCAAGAAATCCTAAAGAGTATTTTGCAGTATATGGTACCATCGATGTTGTTTATGTTGACATTGCACAGCCAGACCAGACAGAGATTGCCATCTTAAACTGCAAGACATTTTTGAAAAAAAGTGGCTACTTGATGCTCGTAGTTAAGACGCGAAGCATCGATGTTACAAAAGATCCATCAGAGATAACTCGAATGGAGGCTGAGAAACTAAAAGAAAACTTTGAGATAGTTCAAGAGATAAACTTGGCACCATATGAAAAAGACCACAGCATGATAGTTGCCAAGTATCTAGGCTGATTGTGCAGAGCCAAGCAATATCTTTACAGGTTTCCAGCTTTTTCGCACAAATTTCGGCGGCACGCCATTTGAGGCAATTGCTTTTCGTATAAAGTTCATCGTCTTAGGGTCTGACGGATAGCCGCTTCCCACATCAAATTCTTTTCGTATCTTTGCAATGGCTCTGTCTCTATTTATCTTGGCAATTATAGATGCTGCAGAGACCACGGGGAATCTCTTGTCTGCATGATGGCTAGAGTGCACCTTGTCTAGATGTGCAAGTTTCGATATCAACAACCCAAACCGTGCAGGGTTTACATCGCACGAGTCCACATATGCAGAGTCTGGTCTGAGGTTGGCAATCACCTTTGCCATGTACTTTCCTTCAAGTTGGTTTAGCTGGTTTTTCTGAACGCTCTTGTCTATCATATGCGGCGAGATCTTGGCCACATAGTAATCGTCAACAAGTTCTAATATTTTTTTATACAAGTTCTCTCTTGTGCGAGGAGTAAGTTGTTTAGAGTCTTTTACTCCAAGCGCCATGAGTTGTTTTATCTTTCTGCGCTCAATGCTTATTCCTGCTATTACAAGCGGCCCGATTGCCGACCCTCTCCCAGCATCATCAACGCCGCAGACTTGCATTTGAGTTGTTCTTGCACTAGATGTATTAAATCATTTAGCGGTTGTTTTTTACTGCTTATTGCATGATAAATCCAGTATCTCTTTTACAGAAGAGACGAGCCTAGTTGACAAGAGCGGTCTTTCAACAAAACCATCCTACCTTGCTTGTTGGCAGCATTTGAGAAAATTCGTTTGCTCGTATTTCAAATGGAGTTATCAAGAGAGTCTTAGATTTGGCATCTCCCTTCTTTACTGCTCTCATAAACTCAAATGTAGACATCTGAACCATCCGTCCCTACATTTCAATTTATTAAATCAACGTAAATTACACATTACCGTTGGAATCAAGTCTTGTCGAGATAGTGGAAGGTACTACCAAGCTTCTAGTACCACAAGAGTCGTTGATAGACAAGGCTCCTCCAAAAGAGCCAGCTTTTTTCAATCCAAGAGCAAGGATAAACAGGGATTTTTCAATAATAGCATATGCCACCTTTATTCAAAACTTTAAAGGTCCAAAGACGTTTCTTGACTCGCTTTCAGGCATTGGGGCAAGAAGTGTCAGAGTTGCAAACGAGTTGCGTGAGGTAGAAAAAGTTTTTGTAAATGATGTCAACCCAAAAGCGCTCGAGATTGCAGAAAAAATTGCCAAATTAAATAACGTCACAAACTGCATCTTTTCAGAAAATGAAGCGTGCAGGTTTCTCAGCTTGCACTCCAAAAGAGACCAGAGGGGCGCAATTGTTGACGTCGATCCATTTGGGTCACCATCACGATATCTTGATTGTGCAATTCGGGCCACATTTCATGGAGGACTTCTTTCCACTACTGCAACCGACCTTACTGTATTGCATGGTCTCTTTCCTGCTGCCTGCAAGAGAAAGTACTATGGCGTACCAGTGAGGGCAGAGTACGGAGATGAAATAGCACTGAGGCTGATTCTTGGATGCACCAACCTAGTTGCAGGAAGGCTTGACGTAAAGATAGTTCCCTTGTTTGTACAAAATAACATGCATTACTACAAGACATACGTCAAGGTTCTTGTCAGGACAGGAGACGGAGAAGAGATGGGATACATCCTTGACTGCAAAAACTGCGGCAATAGACATGCCACAAAAGAGAACAATCCGGAATGCCAAGTTTGCAAATCAAAGGCAGAGCTTGCAGGACCTCTCTGGATTGGCAGACTATACGACAAGGACTTTGTAAACAATATGATTGCAAAAGAAGAAGAGTTTGAAGTAGACAAGTCATGTAAGAAAATTTTGGAAAGATGCAGGGAAGAAGTTGAGATGCCTCCCACATATTATACCATTGATGAAATTGCCCACATGAAGCGCTGTCCCCCCATCTCGCTTGCAAAGACAATAACAAAGATTCAGAAGGCAGGGTTTAGGGCAACTCCAACCAGCCTTAATCCTGCTGCCTTTAAGACTGATGCTCCCATAAACGAGATTCTATCTCTAGTCTAGTTTCCAAGATATCCCAAGCATATGTGGTATAGTTCACTGCTTGTCTTTCGACTTGCCTTTGGCTTTTTCAGTTGCACTTTGACAAATTTTTTCTTTAGATAGTCCCTGAACTCATTTGAGTATTCACCATCAAAGACCTTAAACAGCGCATTTCCTTTTCGTGCAAGAACATGGTCCATTATTTTACTTGCCGAGTAGTTCAAGGAGATTTGCCTTCCATGATCTACAGACCATGTACCAGTTACCTGGGGAGAGAGGTCACATATCACAGCATTTACCTTTGTTCCAAAGTAATCAAAAATGGATTCTACAATAGATTCATCCTCAATGTCTCCTCGTATTATGTTCGCGTTTGGAATTTCTTCAACAAATGACTTGTCTACTCCCATTACTTTGCCTCTGTTTCCAACAAGTTCTAGTGCCACCTGAGTCCACCCCCCTGGCGAGCAGCCCAAGTCCAGAACAGAAAACCCAGGGCCGATGATTCTGTATGAAGTATTCAGTTCTTTGAGCTTGTATGCAGCCCTGCTCCTATATCCTTCCTGGTGGGCCAGTCTTCGGTACAGGTCTCGTCTTGCATCTAATAGTTTCATTTCTTTGCCTTTTTAGAATTTACAAATTCAGTTAAAACCCATTGCTCAATTAGCGGACAGGTTCGGGGGCTTACCTCGCCTTCTACTGTACATTTTTGCTCTACTGGACAGATAAGGCATGGCGCAGACCCTATCGACTGGGTACTTACAGGAACATGGGCAATCTTGAGCTTGTATGTCCACCTCCCGTCCTGCAGAATCTTTTCTCTTTTTATGAGATGCTGTCTTTCAAGTTTTAGAGCAAGCCTTGAGCCATCTCTGCTTGAGAGTTTGAGTTTCTTCCACAGTTCGCTTTGGAACATTCCATCGTCTCCACGTTTTGCAACATAGTCAAGCACTGTGGTCTTGAGCTTTTCCATGTCAAGCCCCTCAATCGCAAAATTTTCAATCTCTTTTTCATCAATTTCTTCAAGTTCTTCCTCAGTAAGTTCTGCTTGTTTTTTCTTAGATCCTGCAGCTTTCTTCTTTTCTTCTTTCTTTGATACCTTTTTCTCTTCGACTTTCTTTGGTTTCTTTTCTTCTTTCTTTGATACCTTTTTCTCTTCGACTTTCTTTGGTTTCTTTTCCTCGGTTTTAGTTGGTTTTTCTGTTTTTTTAGCCATAACTATATCTCAATAACAATAAGCGCTATTTCCTCAACAATGGTTCGTCGATTGCAATATAATAACATATAATTCCGTTTACTGGACGCTAAAGGTGGCAGTCACGTTTATCTCGTTCTGGTACGACTTGTCCTTCATATCGGCTACAATCTGATAAGTTCCAGTGCTGTTTATGGTTGGGGAGAATGCCTCATGCATAGGAAGCGTAGAGTTGGTTTGTACAAAACACTGGCTAAAGTAGGCGTTCTGAGCTACGACTTGCTTGGGTTCGGTATTTGCGTTATAAATTGTCATGTACAGGTCACCGCAGTCAAAAGAGGTGTTGTTTACCCTGACAGTAAAGCTGAGCGGTACGGATACAGGATATGAGCTGTTCAGGTTCACTATTCTGATGTCTTTGCTTCCTACTTGACTTGGTTCAGATGCGAAATTGAATCCTTGTGAAAAGTTTAGCACCCGTCCTGGTTGTGCCAAAACATCAGATAAAACATATCCACCAAGTATTATTGATATTACCACAGGAAACACAAAAACAACATAAGCAATTTTCTTTGCACACATTTCGTAATCTAACCACTTGAATTCCCTTATATCTATTTGGTCGGAGTCTGATGATTCATGACAATTTTGACGAATAAGTTAAATCATAGACTAGGGCAATAGCGCTAGATGCGGCTTAGGAAGTTTAGAGTTAGAGCTTATCGTTGTATTCATGATTCTGGGGAGATCAAAGTTGGAGACTTGGCTGCATTTGTGGGAAGAAATGAGAGCGGCAAGACAACAATACTTGAAGCTCTTACTCTTCTAAACAAAGATCAAAAAGTTTCAGAGCTTGATTTATGCGATGAGATGACAGAGGAGTTAAAGTCAGAAATAAAGCTAGCAGAAGGAGATTTTGAACTAAATGAAAACGAAGTTGGTCTAATCAGAGAAAAATTTCCAAACCTGCAAGATATAAGGCGCCTCAAGATTTACAGAACAAACACGAACCCACGTGTTCAGTATGACTTTGGAGATATCAAGATAAGCGGGGAGGCAAGCAAGAGGCTCAATTCTTGGGAAAACTTTGTCGAGAGGATACAAGACTTTGTCAATTCCATGCCAAACTCCATAAGAATACGCCTTGATACCAAATTTCTAACGGCGCCTCCGCCTAGGACAAGGGATGTTTTTATGAATACCATGGCAGAATTCAACAACAGCATTTACTTGCTTGCATCAGAAGACCCGCGCATAATATCGGATTGGAAAAAAATCTACCAAGACCTCGATTACATATTTGATAACATGTTAATTGGCACAACCGAGAGGTCTGCTCTTGAGAACTTTATTGAGGACAAACTGCACCCAAGGTTTGTCTATTTTTCCGATTACAAAAAGATACTTGGAAACATTGACCTTGAAGAGTTTTTGAGAGAGACAAGAGGAATCAGACCAAAAGGTCTGGAGTATATCGAAGAGTTTGACAAAGCAGAGACCGTAATGAACTTGTTTTATCTAGCAGACCTGGATGCACAAAAGCTAGAAGAAGCACAAAATAGCCCATCAAGGCTCATCAAACTGCTCCACACTGCAAGCAGAAAACTCAGCGATAGGTTAAACCCAGCATGGAAGGGAGACCCAATTCATGTAGAGCTGAGGTGGAATCCAGGAAATATCTTGAGTGTCGTAATATCTGATGTTCACAAGGACGGTACTGTCACCAACACAGGCCTTTTGAACAGAAGGGCAGAAGGATTCAAGTGGACATTTTCTTTCATAGTAAACTTTGCAGCAGAGACTCAGAAGGCAGAGCTAAAAGAAGCAATATTGTTGCTTGACGAGCCTGCAAGAAACCTTCACCCCGCACAGCAGAGAGGAATATCTGATCTGCTCAAAGGTCTAGCAGGATCTAACCAGATACTGTATGCTACACACTCGCCATTTATGATATTTGATTATACTCCAGGAAACCTCTTGGTTGTTGAGCTTGACAAGAGAAAACATCTCAGCCACATTTACTACGACTATTGGAATGCAGACGACCAGACACTGATTCCCATCCTGTACGGTCTTTCAAGAGGACTTGTGGAATCAATTGTTGACAGGCAGATAGGATTCAACTCTAGACCCGTAATCATTGTTGAAACAATGTCTGACTGCATGTATCTTAATGCATTTGACAAATTCCTAAAAGATCCAAACCTATCCATGAATCCGCTCAATGTAGTACCGGCTTACAGCAAAAACTCTGTCATGGCCTTGGCCACATTTTACAGGAATCATGGGTATGATACGTTTGTTTTGTTGGACAATACAGAAGAGTCAGGCCAGATTGCCAGTCAGCTTGAGGCAAATCAATTCAAAAAGGTCCAAATGATATCATTTGAGCTTGGAGGTCAGACCAAGCAATTCTTGGAAGATTTCATAGTAGATGAGGATTATCTGTATGCAGTAAATCAGACATACGAAGTAAAGCTTAGAAAAGAAGGGTACAAGGCGTTGACAAAAGAAGCTGTTATGGCAAAGGGAAAAAGAAGCACAATAGACAACCTAAATGAAATCTGGAAAGAAAACCAGCACCTAGGATGGGAGAAATTTGACAGAGAGGAGATATGCAGGTACATCTGCGAGAAGATAGCCATAAATGAAACTGACTTTTTGACAGATAAAACAAAAGACCAGTTCAGGTCGATATACAGGCTGATAGCAGAGCGCATAAGGCAAAACCAAAATCTTGTCTCACAAACAACCCTTCCCTATTCACGGTAAGAGATCATCTAATCTTTGCTCTTCTCAATTATGTTTGATACATACACCAAATGGATGATTTATCATTAAGATTTAATTGAGAGACGACTAGACTCTGAATATAGTGTTATTAAAATCCAGTATTATTCTGGCATTAATCATTAGTGGTACACTGACTACCTTGATACCCATAGCTGAGGCCTTGCCCGGTCAAACCTCAGTTACTTCAACAAATACAGCTGGCAAGACTTTGCTTCAAATTGCTAACAGCCCCTCAAGCACTTCAGACATTGCATCTTTTTCGCTTGAGATAAAAAATGGAAATTTTAAATCATTTACGCTTCAAAACGGCTGGATAGGAAAGAAGACATCTCCTACAACAATAACATTTTTTGCATCAAATCCAGTCAAGCCGGGAGACTCGACTACATTTTCCATCAGTACTGACAATCCAACTCCAGATCTTGTATGGAGTGCATCTGATGCAAACAATAACCAATTGGGCAATGGCGAGATTGGGGCCGTAGTACAGCCACCTCCAAATAATGGCAACAATCCTGGAAACGGAAACACGAAAACCAACACCAGTGAACAGCCTACGCTTCTGGGTGGAATATTAGATACGTCAACTTTCAGAATCGTTCCTTCCACCCCAAGTCCCGGTTTTGATATACGTGTAGTAGGACAAAGTTTTAGATCATCGACCCCTCTTGACTTGTATTTGGGAAGTCAAAAGATCTATTCTTTTTCATCAGATAGCGGTGGAAACTTTGTCGTAACGGCCACAGTTCCAAAATCTCAACAACCTGGAAGTGTAAACTTTGTTCTAAAAGACCAAGCAAACAATCAGAAGTCGTTTACTACCACTCTACAACCAGCTCCGCCTCCTCGTGGTACCACCCAACTTACAAAATCATTAACTGTAAATGTTGATCCTGTTTTGCATCCTGGCGAGACTGGCAAGATAAGTGGAACTGCAGATGCTGGCAGTACAGTAGCTGTCTCCATTTTAGACTCAAATGGAACAAGTATCACCACCTTTACCGCTACCGCTGATAAAAACGGAAACTATCAAGTCTCACAAACAATTCCAAACGACACGCCATTTGGCAAGTATACAGTATCAGTGTCTGACGGAAATGACCATGTTTCCAAACAATATACAGTAACTACCGCTCACAAATTTTCAATAGAGACATCGCAGAAGCAGTACAACCCAGGAGACACGGTGATAATAAATGGGACATCCATATCTGACCAACCAGTATCCGTATCAATAACAGATCAAACTGGAAGCCAAGTCTATGCTAAAGATATCAATGTCACCTCAGAAGGAAAATTTTCAACAACATACAAGGTTAATAATGCAGCCACTGTTGGAACTTATTATACCATAACAGCTTCGCAGGGAAATGATATAATCAATCTCAACATGGGAATAGGCGTAACTCCTCCTCCATTGTTATCGGTCAATTTGGACAAATTGAATTATCAGGTCACCGACAGGCCTCAGGTCAGCATCTCTGGCACACCTGGTTCTACATTGAATTTGGTAGTTATCGATCCATCAGATAAAGAAAAGTTCTCAGACACAGTATTGCTTGGGCAAGACGGCTTTTCCTCATATTCGTTCAACTTGACATCATATACCCCTGGAATCTATACTCTTGCAATCATCAGAGGCAATGACAAGGTAGAGAAAAGCTTTGCAGTAGGCCTTCAAACAGGTTGCGGACAGATAGGCCTTAGAACTGTCAAAGACACATACTATCCAGGAGATGGAATACTAATCTTTGGAACTGCCAACCAAAACTGCATCATACAGATGAGCTTGACAGATCCAAACGGCTTACAGGTCAAGTCAGAACAGACCTTTGTAGATAAGGATGGAAGATTTTCAGCATTTGACTTTAGAATTCCAGATGACGGAGTGGCTGGAACTTGGAAGATGGATGCAACAAGCGGCATAAACCACAAGAGTTTGCCAATCGTTGTAAAGTCAGAGTCTACAATGACAGTGCAGCTTGACAAGAGCCCGCCTACCTACAGCACTGGAGACATTGTTCAAATTTCCGGAAGCGGTGTAGGCCAATCAGTAGGAGTAGTTATAAACATACTTGGTTCAGGCCCCACGCCACTTCAGACATTACACATAGAATCAACAAACCGTGGAGATTATAGCACGGAATGGTTTATCCCCAAGTCCTTTGGAGCAGGAACATATACAATCCAAGTATCAAGCATAGCAGGCAAACTGACTACACCCATAACAATTCAGTAAATACTCTACATTGAGAAATATTTTTTACATCCACAGATTGTGAAGCATTTGTGAACCTAAAAGAAAAAATTGCAGAGATACCTGACTTTCCAAAAAAAGGCATCTTATTTAGAGACATTAGCCCGCTCTTAAGAGATCCATCCGCACTTTCACTTATAATAGACGAGTTTTCAAAGCGAATTCACCCAAACGACGTAGATGTCTTTGTGGGCATAGAATCAAGGGGCTTTCCTTTAGCCTGCGCGTTGGCTCTCAAGTATAACAAAGGAATGGTAATGATAAGAAAACAAGGCAAGTTGCCTGGCTCCACACACAAACTAACGTATAACATAGAATACGGGACTGCAACAATGGAGATTCAAAGTAACGCAATAACAAAAGGAGAGAGAGTTTTCATATGCGACGATCTGCTTGCAACTGGAGGTACTGCAAAAGCTGCAGCAAAGCTGGTTGAAAAGTTGGGGGGCACAGTTACTGGCTTTGCCTTTATTATAGAATTAACAGACCTGAAAGGATCCAAAGCAATCAAGGGCTACAGACATGAATCTCTGGTGAAATATTGACAGAGCAAGCTGAAATAGGGATATTTGGTGGCACTGGAATCTATGACCCAGGCCTACTAAGTGAGAGCAAAGAGATCACAGTAGACACACCCTTTGGGAAAACTTCTGATTCCATCACAGTTGGAATTTACAAGGGCAGAAAAGTTGCGTTCATGCCAAGGCATGGAAGAAAACACACAATCCCTCCCCACTTGATAAACTTTAGAGCAAATATCTGGGCGTTCAAAGAGATGGGAATCAAGAGAATAATTGCACCGTCTGCAGTTGGCAGCCTGCAAGAAAAATTAAAGCCTGGAGATTTTGTCATTCCTTCCCAGTTTATCGATTTTACAAAATCAAGAAAATATACCCTTTTTGAAGATGGTAAAGTAATTCACATATCGGTAGCAGACCCCTTCTGCCCAGAGCTTCAAGCTTCGGTATACAGTGCTGCAAAAAAGATTGATTTGCACCTACACAAGGATGCAACCTATGTCTGCATAGAAGGACCTAGATTTTCCACACGGGCAGAGTCCAAGCTCTACAAAAATGTCATAGGGGCGGACATAATAGGAATGACCCTTGTTCCAGAATGCCAGCTTGCAAGGGAGGCCCAGATGTGTTATGTCTCAATTTCCACCATAACAGATTATGATGTATGGTCAGAAAAGCCAGTTACTGCCAAAGAGGTTTTAGAAACACTATCAAAAAATGTGCACACTACAAAGAATCTTCTTGGCGTGCTTCTTGACCTCATACCCCAACAGAGAAGCTGCTCGTGTGCAAAAGCACTAGAAGAGGCAGGGTTTTAGCTGTCTGCAAAGGATTCTTTTTTGAGTCCTTCAGGTATAGAGATGTCTCCACGAACTAGTTTTTGCTGTAGTTCGTTTATGACATCATCTGCGTTGTAGCCAAGTTTTACTAATTCCTTTTGGACTGTTTTTGAAATTTTTGCGCCGACATTGTGGCCTCCTATCCTTCCAAATGCAATAGCATTAAACTTGAAGGAGTGGCCATCCAGAGTGAAAATTCCCGTTATCTTGGCTGCGATTTGGCTTCCATGCACGTTGTTTATATGAACCTCAAGATTCATACTGGATTCTAAATCTCGACTGCCTTGTTTATGGAGTTTTCAATTAAAAAGTTCCAGTGCTTGTCATCTTCTACCTTAAAGTCTTTGACTTTGAGTGTAACGACTTTGTCTCCCAAACATTCATGCTGAATTTCGTCATCTTTTTTCATCCTTACAAGCTTCCATTTTTCCTTGTGTTTTTTTAGGTTACATAAGAGGACTGCCCATTTTTGATCTGAAGATATCTTTGGCATTCCAACATAATCAACAATGCTGTCAATTCCTAGTTGTTTTTCCTCACAGAATAACTTTTTACATTTTACACAACGCCACGAGTCTACAGAACCTATAGTTCTTTTTTCATAATTTATGTTGGTTACTCCAAAGTAAACTATCTCATGTTTACAAGAATCTTGATCTACAGACATCGTTCCTTCTCCATAATGGGTTCTATTTAGTTCTTGCATCATCATATGGTTTTTCTAAAACAATAGATATGTTGTCAACTAGCAAATTCTTTTTAAAAGGAATGTTTTCCCGCAAACACATTCTTCTATACATGTTAACCACAGCAAATCTCGGATGCATAGACTCGAACTCTGTCTTTATGTCAATGAACCCACCGAGATCAACAAGACTCTTTGCCACTTCAAGTGCTTGCGAGCTTGATATGCCAAGACTTTGAGCAATATTTTCTGCAGATTTTTTTCCATCCTTTACAATCAGAACGAAAACTTTTGCTTGCATGGGTGTTAGTCTAAGTTCTGAAACAAGTTTTTCTTTAACATCGTTGATGTTTACACTCACATGTGCATGGACAAGTTTTGCCATAATTAAAGAATGCCCAAAACTATGAAATTAAATAGCGAATGCAAGCAGTCCTAGTGTGAAGATAATAGTAGGGATAACAGGCAGTTCTGGAATTGTCTACGGAATTAGGATGCTTGAAGTCCTAAAGCATTGCAAGGTTGATGTTCATCTCATAATGACTGAATGGGCAAAAAAATGCCTGACGTTAGAAACAGATTTTGACCTGAATTATGTAAAATCACTTGCTGCCAGCTATTCTGAAGACTCTAACATGGCTGCAAGTGTTTCAAGCGGCACCTACAAAACAGATGGGATGATCATAATACCATGCAGTATGAAGACTCTTTCCAGCATTGCTAATGGTTACGAGGAAACCCTTGTTGCGCGTGCAGCGGGTGTCACTATAAAAGAATCCCGCAAGATGGTAATTGTTCCAAGAGAGACTCCGCTGACAAGCATCCATCTTGAAAACATGCTAAAGCTTGCAAGGATAGGGATAGTCATTTTACCTGCAATGCCAGGATTTTACAACAAGCCAAAAAACATAGATGACATGATAAATCATATAGTTGGAAAATGCCTCGACCAGTTTGGGATTGAGCACGATCTCTTCAAAAGGTGGGGAACCCCCCAATCCTCCAATTGACAATCAAGAAACAACACCACTAACCCCAAAATTGGTTTGAAAAATCTACGAGTGTTTATATTTGGAGGGATGGTTGTTTATACAGAATAGATTGACTAGCTACAAAAGCCGATATTCTAACGACAAGTCGTTTGATTTCATAATACCGTTGATGGTTCTCTTATTCTTGGGAGTAGTATACATCTTGTCGCTAAGAAATGATGCGGGATATGTAAGCTTCATCTTGATTGGCATAACAGCGGCAATTATGATTTACTGGGTTCGAGTCCTCAAGAAAATGACAAAAGATACTCAGCCGCAATATACGCCCAAAGAGTCCGAGACAAAGAATTGGGTATACGACCTAATCAAAGGCGAAAATGAGATTGTATTTGTGGCCGAGGTACCAGGCCCAGAAGATCAGGTAACTGTCAGATTAATTGAGGGAGTTTTGTATGTACGTGGTTCGGGTCACTTTTCAAAGGAAGTGCCTATTGAGACAACACCAGATATGGGAATATCTGATTTCAAATACAGAAACGGCGTACTCACTTTACGGATAAAAAAGCTAGAGGCTCTTTGATTCTTCCAGTTTTGCAGGAAGATACTTGTCTGTGATATTTGTCAGGCCGTACTTGGAGAATGCTTCAAGTTCAGCCTTTCTCTTGAGTTTCAAAAATACTTCTAGTTGTTTTTTCCAGTTTCCTTCTTGATATCTCGGATCTTTTTGCAAGTCATAGATTCTTTTAATGTCAGACTCGGTCATTGGTATGGTAGGCAGCTTGTATTTTTCAATATCAGTTGCCCATACTCCAAGCCATTTGGCATCTGGCACAGTTAGCTCACGCAAGTGAGCCGCGTTGGCTGACCCAGACTTTATCACCATAGCAATGTGCTCTCCATAGACGTCGCCGTCGGCCAATATTACTACTGGAAGTCCCAGTTCCTGATTCAGTCTACGCAAGAGGCTTCTAGTGGAACGCGGCGCTTGTCCTGCAGTATCTACAATGATTGACTTGAATTTTTTGTGCACGTTTTCTTCCACAAACCTTGTAAAGAGACCACCCTTCTCAATGGCAATGACTAGTTCAGCGCTTGTATCGACCAACTCTGCGCTGCTAAGACTTGGACCTATCAAATACCCATCAGGATGGTCAGACAAGTTTACCCTTTTGCCTTCATAGCCAGGTACTGTATATTCAATAGTAAGGTCACCAAAGACACTACTTCTCTCTTCTGGGAAGATGTGGAATTCTTCGCGTGGACTTGAAGTGACTGCTTCCAAATCCACTATGATGTTATCTGATTCTGGCTGGTCTTCAAAATCTATGCTGAACGCTTGAGACGAATAATAGATGTCTCTTAGCGTAGAGGACTTTCCTTCTCGTATAAGCCTGTTGACAAAAAATGCAAGCCATGCAAGCTGAGTGTAAGAGCGAAGTTGCGACATGTTTCTTGAGCTTCGAACCGCACGCGCATTTCCCAGAATGTATTGTCTGATTTTCTTGTCATATACAATATTGTTTACTGACCTGCTTGGAATAACAAACTGTGGAAACTTGCCTTGATCAAGATCGTTGTATATGTTAACGCCGTGGTCCTGCAGGACGGATAGAAGTTTCTCTTTTCTTGCCTCTGCTGTCTTTTGTTTATTGGATTTGTTCTTCAATTTCACTTCCCATCTTTATTAGTTGTTTATAATTTGGTTCTTTTTTCTTTCCCGACAGTTCTGTTGCAAATTGAGCTATAAGAGGCACATATTTTGCATAGAGGTTGGCTCGTTTCTTTGCCATGTCTGCAGCACCTTGTCTTGACATGTGGACAGCAAGCTTTCTTGCCAAATACTGCAATGCATTTTTCAGTTCACGCTCAAGTTCTGGCCTATCTGCAACATTTTCCTTTCCAACTGTCTTGTATGGAATTCTAGTAGAACAGATATGAGAAACTATGACAAGAGGAGGATCGCCTTTTACTTTGTACCTGCTCCAATCCATCTCGTTGACTATTTTTAGCACAACGTCGCTTCCTTCGTCATAAAGCAACGGAATTCGGTTGGCAAATCTATATACCTTAAGTCCAGTTGACGGAATGTCTCCGCCGTACGCTATACCCATCTCTACAATGAATGGAAATCCGGAATATGCAGACGCGCTACGCTGTATCACAGAGGCAAATTCAGGATTGAAAAACTTCATGACACCCTTGGAGAGAGGCTCTTCTCCTAAAGGTGCAAGACAGCTCGGATCGGGGGCAAGGAAGTCATCAAATTTCTGCAGTGCGTCTGCAAGCCTGACAAGTTCCTCGTTTGTCATGCTTCCTATTCTCCTCTCAGGCTTGAGTTTTGCAAACTCGCAGAACTTTTCTGCTGTTGTCGGCCCTACTCTTTGAAATCTTTTGGTCAAAAATGTAACCAGTGTGTCACCCTGTACTGTATTTGCAAGTTGTTTATAGAATGGACTTTCAGGGTCGAGATCTATAGAGTGAGATTGGGATTCACCAAAATCCCAGTATGTGATTTTTTTGTTGGCAACATCAATGTCATCAATTCGCATCTTTTGCAGCCCGTCAAAGTCTATATTCAAAAATGACATTACAGCAATAATTGTTCTAACCGGTCTTGATAGTTCTGACCACCGCTTCTGTGCTCTCTCAAGGATGTCTTTAGCTGAAAGATTTTTCTTTTGACCCAATTCCTTTCTTACTTTTTCTATCATTTTATTATCTACTGGAGGAATCTGGTAATGTGTATCCACTATCATTCTTCGTATGGTTTCAACATCAACACCATGTGGATGTGGTTTGATTACAGTAGGTGGAGGAGGCATTTCCTTTACAATTCTTGGATAATGGAATTTTTCGCCAGAAGGATCTTCAAATGAAATTGAAGCATAAGGAGTGATAAGTGATGTTTGAGAGACATAGTCGCGTATCTTTGATCCTGCTTTTGAGTAATCTCCCTCAAGCACAATACTTACGGCAAGTCCTGTCTTTGTTGCTTCCTTTACATTGTGTTTGAGGATAACAGGTTTATTTTTCTGGATGTCAAGCAACATTACAAACTCATCGCTTGTTTTTCCGTCTGCACAGCTTTTCACAGTGACAGGTTTGTTGGTAGTTATTTGGCCGTACAATATAGCCATAGTAGCCCCAAGGCCAAACATTCCCCTTGCCTGCTTGAGTCCAAACTTTGAGCCGTAAAGAACAGTTCCAAACGCATGTGGTACGTGTTTTGGCTCTATGCCAGGACCGTTGTCTTTGACAGTCAAGATGTAGTGCTTTGGGTCAGATTGTTCAGCATCTACTGCCTTTATTGATAGATGAATATCAGGAAGTATCTTCTTTTGGTCGCAAGCGTCTAGCGCGTTTTCTACAAATTCTCTCACAGATGTATAAAGTGACCTTGTAGGGTTGCTAAAGCCAGCAAGATCTCGATTCCTGTAAAAGAACTCACTTGGAGATATTTGGCTGAAAGTCTCTTTACTCAAATACGTTTTCACCCTCCCATAGCTGTAATTTTTCCATCTTTTGCCTTCTCCTTGATTCTTGGAGATCGTTGTAAACTTTACCATGAGTGCTACCGCTTGAAAGAGCAGTTATTGCCTGGACCGCAGACCGTAGCTGTTTACCTTCTCCGATAATAGCAACTGTGCGACCATAAACTGAGACGCTTGCACCGCTCAAATCCTCAACATTTTTTCGTACCCTTCCTCCTTCACCTATTATTCTGCCTTTTACACGTTCTATTTGCGATGTAGACTTTCCCACAAATTCCCGTAAATCGATTATATGTAATGAGTTTTCGCCTTCAAGAAGCCTCATGGCTTTGTCAGGAGAAAATCCTCGACCTATTGCCAGTACTAACTCTTCTGCTTTAAATGGCATCATGTTTTCGACATCACCGGTTCCTCTAATAATAATCTCTCCTGTTTGTCCATCAATTGATAAGGAGACTGAGCAGATCTTTTCTATCTTGGCTTTTACTTTTCCAGATTTCCCTATGAGGGCACCCACTCTTTCCAGAGGAATAAGTATCATTTTTTCAAAGATCATTTCATTATCCTCTTTATCACATCAGATGGATTTGTAACAGTCAATCCCCTCTTAACAAAGAATTTGGTTATATTTTTAATATCTCTCTCAAGAAACTCTGCCGCATTTGGATGCCTAGTGTCTACCGAAGACCCAAAATCAAAGACCACCAGCCCTTTCTCGGTCTTGAATATGTTATACTCTGAAAAGTCAGCATGCACAAGCTTTGCCTTATTGTACAAGTCATCGATTATGGTTATCGCGTTTTCATAATCTTCGTAGTTTACTTCGGTTTCAACCAACAATGGCTCTGGAACTCCATTTTTCCCTACAAAGTCCATCACAAGTACATTTCTCACTATGGTTATAGGCTTGGCGCAGGGAATGCCGCTCTCATAGCACTGGCTGAGGTTGGCAAATTCTTTTTGTGCCCACAGTTCAACCAAGTGCCTGGTGCCCTTCCTAACCTTTGTAAATCTAGGATCTCCCAATAGGTATGGATATCTTTTTTTGAAGTTTGAGGTAGCTACAAGATATATCTTCAATGCCAGATCATTTCCAGACGGCCCTACTGCCCAGTACGTCTTTGATTCTTTGCCAGAGCCCACAGCGCCGTTCACATAAGAAATTATTTTGGAATTTTTCAGGCCTGAAACAATCATCGTTGTAGATTTATCAAAAACTTCGTCAAGTGTTTTGTTTTTGTTAAACCCATCTTTTTCAGATTTTCTTTCTCTATCTTTTTCTAAAAGCTTACTGTCAATTTGTCTTGCTAACTTTTTCTGAAGTTCATCGGTCAACATTGTGAGTTAAACAAACTTGGTAAAATTGATTGCGCTCTCAAAAATCTTTTGGAAGATATCCGTTTTCCTTTAGCCAGTCTACTTGCGACAGTGTGTATCTCCACGTGATGTCTCCTCGGTCGTCTGCTTTGAAATCCCATGGAGCTATAGTTACAATGTCGTTGTCACGGATCCATATTTTTCGTTTCAGCTTACCACGAATTCTTCCCATTCTTGTTTTATCATCAGTGCATTTTACTAAAACATGATCACTTCCCAATAGTTTAATGACTCTGCCAAGCATCTCCCCTTCTTCAGGCATTTTCATTTCCTTCAGTTCGCTTTCGCTTAGTACTTTACGCTTTCCCAAAATTCTCAGTCTTCGATCTACTCAGTAAGTATATAATTGTTGTATTTTCAAAATTTAAAAACTAAAAGGAATGGAACACCTTCAATCTTTTTCACTCCTTTTTGTGAACCAATTCCAATTTTTACTGAAAGGTTAACGGTTTCTTCTCCAACCATGTTGATAATAGAAGAATTGCGCAGCAACTGTTCTGCTTCTTTTTCGTCTACAATCCTTTCTGCAAAATAGCTTTGGGTTATGTTCATAGTCAAATCTGCTTCAACCAGAGTCCTTCCAACTAGATTAGAGTCACATATGTTTAACATCCTGTTACGCTGATAGTTTACAATTCTTACTGCAAAGGCCATTATGCGTATTGGCCCTTTAGACTTGACTTAGCTCCGCACGCCTCGCATACAAGAAAGTGCACTCTGTTGGATTTTTCTATTCTTGTATCGGGGCTTTTACACATGGGGCACTCTACGTATTCTTTTACATATCTAGTTAGTAGGGATGTGAATTCGTGAGGCTCTTTTTTGCCTACAAACACAGCCTTATCGCCAGCATATTGAGCAGGAGTTGCAAATTCTTTAGAAAGATACTGGAGAATTTTTTCAGGTTCTCGGCGCAATACTTTTGGAAATTCTGGAAAGTTTCGGAAAAATGTCCTGTTGCCTTGCCACATAATGTCAACTTTGGGAAGTTCAAACCTAGATGTAGAATCCTTTCTAATTTCAGTTACCTTATCTTGTACTTTCTTGAGTAGTTTCTCGTAATCGCTTTTTGTCAACTATATGTTTGGCTCTGCCGCTACCTATATTGATTTAGTTTCAAAAAAGAAGAAAGTGGTCCTCTAAGGCTTTCCTATTCGAAAGACGTTAGTGCCACATTTTGGGCATTGGCCCTTTACCGCAGGTCGTCCATTCTTTAGCTTAACTTCTTTTGGATTTGCGATCTCGACTTTCTTCCTGCATTTGACGCAGTATGCTTGAGTCATTTCATCTTCTTACGAAGGAAGTGGTATTTAGCAAGGCGCTGTAAAAATTATTTCACTATACGCTGGAGGCTGTTAAATTTTTACAATGTCCTTCTCAGATCTGATGTAAAGAATTTATACAAATAGTTCTACTTTTTTGATATTTCTTAGATTGAAATGATCCAACTTGAAGAAATTGATAAATCGCCTACAGAATCATCAAATTGTTGCCCACGCGTTATACTTTTAAACGTCTTAAAGACACTCACTTGAAATGGCTACCAAAAAAGGCATCATAGTTACCATAATCATACTTGTAGCCATTGCAGCTGGAAGCTCTGTGCTGTGGATATTTCCACAGAATCACGGATCGTCAGTGGTTGTTACAGACTTTGGAAATGAGATAGAGGGGGTCAAAGAAAGACATGCCCTGATAATGTCGGCGATGGATTCTAATCTAAAAAGCATGTTAAACAAGACTCTCTCACCTGACGACTTTGTAGTTATGGCTCAAACATCGTCGTCTCAAGTCACCTCCCTCATATCCGAACTGATAGAAAGCAACCCCCCAACAGAGTGGAGAGAGAGCTACCTCAACTATGATGAGGCCTTGAAAAAATACAACGACTATCTTGCAGAGACCGTCTCATTTGCAAACAAGATAAAGAGCGGCGTATCTCCAAGTGATATCTCAGGTGAGATGTCAAAGCTAGATTCATTGAAGAATGAGACAGATTCGTTTATTGCAAAGTCTGATGCTGCAAAGCCCTGAGATTATAGAAAATGCTCTCACATGGTCAAAACTTTCTTCAATTTTGACAATATTTGACATAAATTAGATTAATTAATAGGAAATACGATTTTCGTATATCATGTCAACCAAGGAGGCCAACCTACAGAAAGGAGATACAGAGACAAAGACCAGTAGGCTTCTAGTGATATGCGTTGACAGAGACGATGACATTGGAAGCAAGGCGGGGGTTGCCACACCAGTTGTAGGAAGAAATGCCTGCATCGAAGCAGCGCAACGATTGGCACTTGAAGATCCGGAGGACGCAGATTCCAATTCCATCTTTGCAGCTGTTAAAACCTTTGAGGATTTGGTAAGCAAGGGATACCAAGCAGAAGTAGCGGTTGTTTCTGGAACAGAGAATAAAGGAGTTCAGGGGGATGAAAAAATTGTATCGCAAGTTAAGACCATAGTGCAGGCGTTTTCAGCTAATGGTGCAGTGATTGTATCAGACGGCGAGGACGACGAAAGCGTTATTCCAATTATTCAAAATGTCTTGCCAATAGTATCAGTCAAACGAGTTGTAATGAGGGTTAGTAGAAGTGTTGAATACTCTTATGCAGTGTTGGGAAGATATCTAAAAGCTATCGCATTTGATTCAAAGTATTCTAAATTCTTTTTGGGTGTTCCTGGAATTTTACTAGTGATCGGTGGAATTGCCACAGTACTTGGCCTTACCAAAGAAATTTTTGCCGTAATGGTAAGTGTTCTGGGCGGAGCGTTTCTTATCAGAGCATTTGATGTAGACAGGGCATGGTCGCACTGGACAAAGCCAACTCCTGCCGGATTCATAAGAATTTTCACATTGGTGGCAGGAATTCTCTTCATCTTGGCATCAGTTACAGCTGGTGTTAGCACTGTCAATCCGCAGATATCAACTACTAAACCAGACGAGATACTCAAGATAGTTGCCAACAAGCAAACAATTGGCATGTTTGTTTCAGGCATGCTACCGTTTCTATGGATGGGAATCGGCTGCATATTTGGAGGATCGTTGCTTAGTAGTTGGTTCCGAGGAAGCATCAGATCAATTACAGACATATTGAGAATCATAGTACTGCTGACTCTCTATCCAATCATTGCACAGTTTACTACGGTAATAACGAAGGATGAGAGTCCCTTCACGCTTATTCCTCCTTTGCTCCTAGGTTTGGCAGTAATACTGATATCAGCGTCGCTGCTCTTCCACAAGTATAGAAAGAAGAAGGGCGGTGAGGTGCTATCGGAATAAAAGACAAAGCTTTCCAACTGGGCGGACTTTACACATTTTATTCTAAAAAACTAGAAAAAGAGATACGTACAGGAGAGATTCCAAAACACATAGCAATAATACTTGATGGTAACAGGCGATGGGCTAAGAGAAACCTGATTTTAAAGATGGACGGCCATTTCAGAGGGGCAGACGCTGTTGAAAAACTCCTAGACTGGTGCGAGGAGCTAAACATCAAGATAATTACGCTATATGTATTGTCGGCAGAAAATCTAGCAAGAAACGACGAGGAACTCCACTATCTTTATGATTTGATCAATCAGAGGCTACAGAAACTATACGATGACCCCCGAATTCATAAAAACCGTATGCATGTAAAGGCAATTGGTCGCACTGAACTACTGCCAGACTTTCTAAAAGACATACTAAACAAGCTGGAAACTGCTACAAAAGACTATGACAACCATTATCTCAACATAGCAATAGCTTATGGAGGTCAAAATGAACTGGTTGACGCCATAAAGAAGATTGCTGCCAGAATCAAGGAAGGGTCCCTTGATGTAAACCAAATAGATAAAGATGTGATAGAGTCGTGCCTTTACACATCACATCTGCCGCAATCATCCCCTGATATGATACTTAGAACGTCTGGAGAGAAAAGGCTCAGCGGTTTCCTAATGTGGCAAAGCGCATACAGCGAACTTGTTTTCATGGATGTTTACTGGCCTGAATTTAGGAAGATTGATCTTATGAGAGCCATCAGGACGTTTCAGAAAAGAAGTCGAAGGCTCGGCAAGTAGAACAGAGAAATACTAGTTTTAAAGTTACAACTACATGCTAGAAGAGAGATCAGCTGGCGCAATTTTATATCGAGAATCACCTGCTGGAAAACTCTATCTTCTTTTGAACTACCCTTCCGGACATTGGGATTTTGTTAAAGGGAATATAGAGAAGGGCGAGACTCTCAAACAAACAGTCTTACGAGAAATAAGAGAAGAGACTGGTATAACAGATGTGAGTTTTATAGACGGTTTTGAGGACAGGGTGCAATACCATTATCAGCGAGATGGCAGCATTGTGCACAAAGAAGTCGTTTTCTTCCTAGCCAAGACATCAACAGAACATGTAGAGTTATCCCACGAACATCAGGGATTTATTTGGCTCAAATTCAATGACGCACTTGCAAAGTTGACATACAAAACTGCTCAGAATTTGATGAAAAAGGTAAGCGAATTAGGATTCAGTACTTAGCAATTGGAGTTTTTTTGCTTCCAAGAGAGGGTTTTTTGAATTGAGAATTGTCCTTCCCACTATAAGATACCTAGAGCCGGCTTGGAGAGACTTTGTTGCATCGCCACCTTGCGTTCCCACTCCAGGTGAGTATATGTCACAGCGGTTTTTGACAATCTTCTTTGTATAAGATATGATATCAGGCACTGTTGCTCCCACCACTATTCCATCAGCCTTTGCAGAATACGACCATTTCAGGAACAAGTCGTGAAGTTTTTGCGTTTTTCCCGTTGCAGGATTCTTTATGTCAAGACCATATCCCAACTTTGCTCCGGGGTGACTCATGTGCACCAGCGTTATTACCCCCCGCCCTTTTTCATGTGCTGTTTTAACCAACTCCTTGAGATTTTCAGGTCCCATTATGGGGTTTGCTATTACTGCATCAAACCCACATCTCCAAAGTCTCTTGACTGTCATCATGTTGGTATTTCCAATATCATTTAGTTTGATGTCAGCAATGGTCTGAAGGCCCTCATCATGGGCCAATCGATTTATTTTTGACAAGCTTTCTTCGCTCAGTGGCAGTATAACATGAAAATTCAGTTTAATTGCACAAAGATGTTTGCTTAGCAACTTTATGTTGGCAATTGTTTTCTTTTCTAGCTTGCTTGCATTAACGTCATCAAGGTCGTTAGCAAGTATTATCCTGCTCTTATTGGATGAAGCCTTTTCCATCCTTTTTCTAAAGCCGTTCATGGCTTAACTAGAGGATGTTTGCCTTTTAGTTTTATTACTTTGAGGTATGAATATCCATGTTCGCTTATGCCACTAACAAAGGAAGGCTCAATCCCATCCTTGCTAGAGTATTTCAAGAACGGTTTGGTAGGCTCATAATCAAGCTTTACGTGACAAAAATACGATGTCTCATCAGACTCGTTGAAGTTCATAAAGACACCAACTAGCCATTTTGTTCCGTCAGAGAATGCAAATAGTGGAAACGGTGATTCCTCAAAACCATAGCTTAGTTTTAACAAACTTGCAAGATCCTCAAGCTCAAGCGGTTCGTATGATTGATCAGAATCTGCCGATGTTTCAGGTTTTAATGATTCTGGCATTGACTTTATTCTTATAATTGGAGAGTAGAGATAGGTAGGATTGGTTATAGTATTTACCACATCACAGTCTTCCTTTCCTGTTTTGAATCCGTATGATAGATAGTGTCCATATTTTGTGTTTGGAATGTAGTAGTTCACCGGCCTTTCTTTTAGCAAATCCATTTGTACTGAGATGACATCCTTTCCATCAAGCGTAAAAGAAAAGCATGTCCTAGGAATCCTTTCCAAGGCACAAACCAATCTTGAGAATTCAGTCAGATCATTTAGTTCGACATAATACGGACGTTTGGGCATAGGATCCATCCTAAAACTACCCCATTAAAAGTAGTCGATTGTTATTTCACAGCTCGTTACGTCTATCTATTGTATCGTTCACATCTGGACCTGTGCCAATCAAGGTTACTGGCACTTTTAGTTTATCTTCGATATTTTTTATGAAATATTTGGCAGGTGAGCTGAGGTCTGAAAATGATTGCATGTGGGCACATTCAGGATAGACTACGTCAAGTTTAGTTATTGCAATCTGGGTTGCGCTGTTTAGCATTATGGCTCTTTTTGCAAGATCAAAATCAAACTCAGCCGCACGTCTAGTCCTTCCTGTTACGGTACCAACTTCCTTCCATCCTTTTGCGCTGGCATTTTCCGGGCTCAGCTCGTTTTTGAGAGGCCCTTGTCCAACCCTAGTTACGTATGATTTGAAGACAATTATTACATCATCGACGTTCTTTGGACCTAGTCCTACATCTGCACATATTCCAGAGGCAGTAACATCTTTTGAGGTAACATACGGATATGTTCCGTGCCACAATGAGAGAAATGTGCCTTGAGTACCCTCTACCATCACTTTTTCTTTTCTTTCTAACGCAAAATTAACAGCGTTTGGAATATCATCAAGGTACAATGCAAGCGAGTCTACATCTTTTGCAAGCTTGAGTGTCCTCATTGCTCTATCTGCATTAGCAGGTCCAGTTCCGGTCCCTGTACTACCAATAGACTCTTTCAATCTTCCTTGCGAGTCGGTTGCCTTGTGGGATTCTTCTATTATACCGCATTGATAGTCAACAAAGGTTCTGTCTTGCACGCCAAATTCAGATATCTCTTTTAGCAATACTTCTTGGCTTACTACAACACCTGGCCCTACAAGCAACCTTGTTCCGGGATTTAGAAATGCACTTGGAAGCATTCTTACTTTGTAGGTCTTGCCTCCATGCTCTATAGTGTGGCCGGCATTGGGTCCTACCCCACCCCTAACAGCTATTACAGGGTTATCTTTCATAGCAAGATATGAAACGATCTTGCCTTTGCCCTCATCTCCGAAAAAACCGCCAACAATAACTGTTGAAGTCATAAAGGAAGGGCGCAGGGGGACATATTTAAGCCAAATCTTAACAATACAATTTTAGCAAAGAAGACTAGATCAGTTTTTCATGTCAGAGCCAAATTATGCTGGAAACATCATTGTTTCTCTGGCAAATCTTCCAGAATTTCTCCGCAAGCCCATACTACAAAAGAGATTGTCGGAATTTTTTTCAATGTCAGAAGCAGATAAGGGAGAAATCATAAACAACGCGTTGCAGGCAGGGCCTACAATACAATTTGACAAATTTGCCACCCTGTTTAAGACTTGGCTTGAGATATTGTGCAACTTGTCAGAAGAGCAGAGAGCCATAATGTTTGGCGCATATATCTCAGAGATCACACGCAACCCAGAAAAGATCATATCATTTAACCTAGACGGGATTTTGGAGATTTACCTCACACTTACAGATGAGCAAAAAAAGGTAATAGCTTGTACTGTTCAAAGAATTGTAAGTTTGCTTGATGACAATTCAAAAAAGAGAATTTGCCTCATAATTCCTGAGAGAGCCAAGAAAGAGATAGGAATTTAGAGTGGCTTGTCAGGTTTTCGTTGATTCTCATCTGCAAAATTTATCACATCGCCTTCAGGCGTCATCACTCCAACAAAGACCTTCTCGTATCTTTTTACCACTTTGCGATGTTCCGGCATGGACATGTCCAGCCTCATCTCATTCATGACCATGACCCTATATTGCTTCCATTCTTCCCAGCATGTATTACAGCATGGATAGGAAGCGGCAATTGGATCTAATTCCATATTATCAGGAATTTCCTTTTTACATTTGGTACAGATTCTTGCCATAAGGATGAAGCTAGAATTTAGCAATTTAATTCTTTAAGAAGAGATATTAGGGAAAAAGGAGCAATAAAGACATGAAGATCAAGTGCCCCAAATGCGACGAGATAGCAGAGTTAGGGGATGATTTTTCATATGTCAAGTGCTCAAAATGTTCATTGGATATGACCTACGGAGAGTATGTCAAATTCATAGCCTACAAGGATGCAAGATATTCTGACATACTTGGAGATTATGCCACGGACACAAGTGGCACCACAGCAGGAACTCTTGATGACTGGTAGAAAAAAAGCTACTACAAGACTTAATTAATTTCAAAATGCTAGTGCGCTTAGTTGGTAATTGTATCAGATCCGTTTATTCTTGAAATAGTTCTTAACTTGTTAGGGTTTGTCGTAGGACTAGCGCTAGGAATTTTTTCATACATAGGATTCAAAAACACTGGAAGTCCAACGTTGTTTAGGCTAAACATTTCCTTTTTTTCGATTGGCATAGGTTTTGGAGTAGTAGGATTTGGGTTCATGATAGAGTCGTTTGTACTAAACTTCAATCATGTCGATGAGGGGATTCAGACGCTTGGGATAGGAATCCAGACAGTTGGGTATTTTTTCATTGCATTCTCGCATGGAATCAAGTCATTTTTTCCCAAGTCGCGATATTTCAAATCTATAGCAATACCCCTTTTCATCATACCTGGAAATTCACTTGAGCATATTATAAGGTCAATTTCTTTTATCCTATTGGTATATGGCACAATTGAGACCATAATGTCGTATATGGAAAATAGGAAGACTAGCACCATCTTTGTTGCTGTAGGGCTTGGATTGCTTGCTTTAGGAGAATTTCTTGGATGGTATTCAGTCATATTTCCAAAATCCATACTGTACCTAGTTTCGCTTTCTACCAAGATAGCTGGTCTTGGTGCACTTTTTGTTCCAATATCACAGGTTCCATTGAGAGGAGGAGTAAAGCTTGGCGGCAACATATAGAACTCACATGAGCATCATAGGAGACATACTTGCTACTACTAGAGACGAGTCTCCAGATGAGACTGGTGCAAGTGTTACCTATCTGATTCGAAAAGCCAACGTCTCGTATGGAAGGCTGGCAAAAATACTTGAAACGCTAGTGCAGCAAGGACTGCTTGAACAAAGCACGTCAGACAGGGCCTGCAAATACAGAATCAGTCCACGTGGCAGAGAATTTCTACAAGCATATCGCGGTTTTAGAGAATTTGCGGATTCATTTGGGCTAAGAATCTAATCGGATTCAGTTTCATCACTGTCATACTCGTCTTCTACGTCATTATCTTCTTCTATGTCATCGTCAAATTCATCTTCAAAATCATTTACATAGTCATCGGCCATAGACATCACAGAAAATATTTTCCTATAAAAGATTTACAACCGAATATCATTATTTGCAAATTAGATCACGCAGGTGCTACCCAGCCGCCACACGAAACACAAATGTCCATTCCATCTTCGTTTAGGTATGTTTCTCCACCGGGTGGGCACTGACATTGAGGTATTTCCTCTTCCATGAAAGATATACGCGATTCTGCCTTATATCGTTTTTACAACAAGAGATAATTGCCATTCCCATATTCAGGTAGGTCATGATTGTGTCCTGTGACCAAGATGGGATCGCTGCTGCATACGAGGCAGTCAAAAATGGAGGCATTGTGGTTTTTCCAACAGATACAGTTTATGGCATAGGATGCGATCCATTTAATGAAAAGGCAGTAAGGGCAATTTATAGAATCAAAGGGCGAGAAGGATCAAAACAACTTCCAGTACTTGGATCTTCAATCATAGACATATCCAAGATTGCGATTCTTGATGAGTTATCAAATAGGCTTGCATCAAAGTTCTGGCCAGGACCATTAACATTGATTCTTCCCATAAAAGAAAAAAAGATTGCAAAATCATTGGGACTTGGGAAAAAAATAGCAGTGCGAGTGCCGAATCACCCCTGCGTCTTGGAGTTATTAAAAAAATGTGGACTACTTGTCGGTACAAGTGCAAACCTTTCAGGGCAACGCTCGCCTGCAGATGCTACAGAAATAATAGGAAAATTAGAAGGATATGACGTGCTGCTAGACGGAGGAGCTATACAAAACTCCGTCGAGTCTACAATTGTTGAAGTGATTGGAAATAAACTACACATGGTACGCAAAGGGAAGATTAGTGAAGAGGAGTTACTGTCCCTAGTTTGAATCTAATTGTGACATGCAGCCGCCACCTTGAAGAAGAGGCATCGGCAGAGATTTTAAAAAATCTTTCAACGTTTGGAGATTCTAATGCTAAAGCAGAGCATAGTAGATTTTCAGGCATAGTCACAGTAGATACATCTCTAGACCCTTTTCAAGTAGTAAATAAGATAAGAGCAACAATTCTTGACGAGCCTTGGAGTATAAGATATTGCCACAGATTCATACCTATGCAAGAATCAACCAAAGCTGAGCTTGACAACATTGTAACAGCAGTGCAGAAACATTTGGGCAAGATGCGGCCAGACGATTCCTATAGAATTACAATTGAAAAAAGAGGTTCTCAGTTATCTACTAAAGACCTAATTGACTCCATTGCTAAAACTGTAAAAAATAAAGTGTCTTTAGAAGAATACGACTGGAACATAGTAGTTGAAATCCTTGGAGATATTGCTGGCGTTTCCATATTAAAAGAAGATGACATAGTAAGCACTTTAAAGCTGAAAAGAGATTCAACGGAATAAGACTGCGGATCTTTCAACTAGTATATCTTCAAGTGGTTCTTTTGACAGCACACAATCAAGTTCTTTCTTTGTTATTGTAAATTCTTTTTTTATGAAATTAGCATTATCTGGAAATGGGATAATTGGTTTTATGATTTCAGCAATATCAGAAACAAGTTTGTCAATTAGAGATTTTTTTCCCATAACAATCAGAATAGAGTCTTCGCCCTTCTTCAAACCAACCTTATGAATGGCTTCGTTAATCTGTCTGCTTTGAGCAAATCTCATAAGAAGATCAGTCTCTATTCTGTTAGAAAGCAGCGTTTCTGTTCTGGCTGCTGCCAAGGAGATCTCAATGATCCTTTTTGCATGATTTACGCCTAAGACGTATTTTGACCTGATGCCCTGAACCATCACATCAGGAAATTTTATTCGAAGGCTTTCTAAAAGTTCTATTGGGTCAGTACTTGTTTTACCTATTCTGATTAATTCCACCAAATAATTTGAGATATTAAAGTTGATTCTAGATTTTCCGCCCCCATGTATGACCGGAATTATGCTGACAACATCACCGTCCTTGACAAGTGTCTCATTTCCTTGAAGGGCAGATGAGTCAGCTCCGTTAATTGCTACAAGTATATTTCGAGCATCAAATGCAGACATGTCTTTTGGAACCAAGTTTTGTAGATGAACGAGAAGATCTCGTACTGACATTGAGTTTTTGTCAATAGACAATTTATCAGATAGAAAAGATCTTTTTGCCCCTCCAAGAAGCTTGACTGTTATCATGATTTAGAAAATTAGTTGGTCCAATATGGAATTTGTGTTTTGCGTGATTTGTTAGTGGAAAAATTTAGCTGACCAGTTGTTCTTCCATTGCTTCAGTTTCTTCAACAGACTGGCTTTCAGGGGCTAGCGATTCTTTTTCCTTTTGTTCTTCAAGTTCTCTTCTCAAATGAGCTGTGATATATCCTGCAATCTCATTTTTCAGTCCTTTCGATCTGACAACAGCAACTTCATCAAGTATCGTTTTATTTTGTTTAAAGTCAGTTCCAAATTTTCCTTTATAAGTAGCCATTAGTTCTGTGGAAATTCGTCTGACTCTATTCACGCTACCGGTTGGCATAAGGGGTATTTTATACCTATACGCCAAGATAGGAGTTTGTGTTTTTTTCCATCATCTCAAGCGCTTCATCATATCCCTTACCAAGAAGATGCGCTGCACAGAAAAGGACGCTTGGCAGAAAAGTTATCTGTGCAGTCTTGTACCCAAAACATCTTGAAAATTTTACTGGGCCGTCTGTTTCAAGTAAGATCTTGTCAGGTGCAGTTTGTGAAAAAAGAATCTGCTTGTCCTGAGAATAAACCATGGCAGGCCCGTAGGAAACATAACATCCGATGTCCATGGATTTTTGTAATTGTTTTTTATTGCCTGCAAACCAGTGCAACAGAGTACCACCAAGACGATATGATGGCAAAATAGAAAATATCTCTTCCAGTGTTTTTCTTGAATGAATTGATACCGGCTTTTCAAGCTTTTCTGCCAGAGACAGCATCTTTTCAAACACGCGAATCTGGCGCTTGAATCCCTCCTCATCTGAGACATAGGTCCTGTCAAGGCCAATTTCTCCGATGCCTGAGATTATATTTGAATTATCCACGATCAGGTCTGATACCGCTTCCAAGTCGTCGTTTGCTTTCTCTGGATGTATTCCAAGAAAAGGCAGAACCAGACTGCTTTTCTCTCCTAATGCAAGTGTTGCGTTTGAGCTCAGGTAATCCATTGAGACACAGCATGCCCTTATTCGCATCTTGTCCATTGCTGTGAGGATATAGGGAATTTCCGGTGCAAACTCGTTGTCGGATAGATGTATGTGGGCATCGGTTAGCCAGCTCATGAATGTATTAAATCATAAAAATAGCGTGTATAAATCGATCTCTCGATAAGCCTTTTTCTAAAAGTCTTTTATCACAGATATTTGAAGTTAAAACATGACAACATCTGAATTTGGTCTTTCCGTAATGTATAGAATCCTAAAAAAGGCAGGAGCTGATCGCGTAAGCGATGAATCGGCAAATGAGCTGAGAAGAATACTAGAAGAGGTTGGGACATCTATTGCCAAAAGTGCAGTGGAAATGTCCACGCATGCAGGCAGAAAAACAATCAAGGCAGAAGATGTTAGGCTAGCTGCAAAACAGTTTTCGAAATTCTGATCTAAAAGATTTAATTGTTCATAGGAAACCTGTTTGATTGCGGTGAGGTGGCAGAGCGGCTATGCGTTCGCCTGCAGAGCGAATCTATAGGGGTTCGAATCCCTTCCTCACCTTTGATGATATCATAATAACCTACTCTACTAAATATACCACTTTCTAGACATAATAGATTTGATTGATAGAAGCAATGGGTTGTTAGAATACATCCCTGGTGCAAAGCCAATTTTGCAACAATCATCCAATGGCCAGCCATTAGATGGTTTTGTCGAAAACATTCGTGGTAGCGTAAGAGATTATGCTGAAAGTGCGCAAAATGAAGTTGAGAAAGGTCATAATTTTCTCCAATGGGTATTAACAAGAGTATTTGAGGCAACAGAAGACGATGCAACTGATGCAATTATTGACGGTCCTAACGATCTAGGCATAGATGCATATCTGCCCGTTGATTTTTCTGAGGACAAGATCTATCTTTTTCAGTCAAAATATGGGACTGCGCATTCAATGGAAGCGATTGCCAAGTTTAAGCACGATGTACAAAGTCTACGTGAGAGAGACATTGCAAAGATGCGACCCGAGATTGCCCACTTGGTTACACAGATTCAGGAAAAAAATCTGAAGGTAGAGTGTGTATACGTCACGGATCAGAAAGTTAGTGAAGAAAGTTACGACGGGGTTGAGATATACGATATTGATGCAATAATTCAAAAACTTTGGGATAGAATCAAAAAACCCGCAGTAGGCAAGAAAGCCACAATCAGGCTTGAGAGCAAACTAAGGTATCAAAATACCTTGCTTGGCATCTTGAAGTTAAGGGAATTAACCAATTTTGTTACAAAAAACCGTGATTATGTCTTTGAATCAAACATAAGGCAATGGATGCAGTTCAAAACTACTGTAAACAAGGGCCTTCGCGAGACACTCCAAGAATCGCCCAACAAATTTTTCTACTATAACAATGGCATAACCATAGTTGTAAACGATTTTGAGGAGCTTGAAGACAATGCCATACTTTTGCATGCTCCACAAATAGTTAACGGCGCTCAGACATCAAATTCAGTGTTAGACCACGCAAAACGCACCCACAACCTAGAAGGAAGCATTACAGTTACCATAATCAAAGCGGCAGATGAGATGGATCAGAATAACATCACAAAGTATAGGAATTCACAAAATGCAGTAAGAGGAAAGGACTTGGTCTCCTTGATGGATTTTCATAAATCAATCAAGTCTCAGATGGAAAACATAGGATATTTTTACGAGATACAGGCAGGATCGTTTGATAGTAAGACCAAGTCGCAACAATCTGAATTTGTTGGCGATTCAATATACAACAAGTATCTACCTGAGAATCATAAAAAAGTCATAGTTGGCAAAGACGCCATTCAAGCCTTTGTAGCTGGAATTGAACAAAGACCCACCGAGTCGTACAGTTCACCTGCACAATTTTTGCCAAGAGGAAGCAAATATGACGAAGTGTTCAATGAAAAACTAAAAGATGATTACAGATTACTGCTGTATCCGTATCTTGTAAAAGAATATGCAAAAAAGACGCTAAACTATGGAAAGAAGGGTGGACATAAAACAAAGAGATATGCAACACTATTTTTTGTTGCAGTGTATTTCAAAATTCTTCACGAAAAAATACTTTCCACCAAAGGTGATTTTAAGGAAGATATTGCAAAGCTGGAACCGATTTTCAAGAGTGTTAAACTAAACCAAAGGATTCTAAAGCTGACAGATACGGTAGTGACAAAATTTTTGGAAGACACAGTTGTTGACGATGAGATGGCTGCAGCAAATACATACCACAACTTTTTCTCTCATCACCTCTGGCTAGATTCTATGATACGTGTAATCGAGAAGAAGATAAAACAGGAAGAAGAAGACATAGCAAATATTCAGACAATAGTGCAGGATCTTTTCTAAAAAAAATTTACAAAAGTGGCGGCAGATGGGTGACCGATAGGTCTCTTGCAGGAGGTCCGCATCTGGCCATCCAGTCTACCGCTGTCTTATTGTACCAAATTGGTAGTATATAATATGATTTTTATAACGAAAAAAAGACATTTTTAACAACGTGGTAGAACCAAACAGCAGATGTGCATTGTGCAATGGCCCACTAGACCATGTATACCAACCAATGGAAACATGGAACGTAAAGGGATCTTTGTGCAGCAAATGCTACTCTAAAAAGATCTTTGAACATTATCCAGGCACTCATGAAAGGGTTAACAAATCAAATTAAAAACCAACCAGTTTCCATCTTATCTTTGTCAGACGGATCTCCTATTCCAGTGGCATATCTCCACAAGTACTTTGCACTTGTTTCCATCTTGATCTTTATTTCTGCAAGAGATTCAGTCTCGGCATGGATGTTACCATCAACAGCAGAACACTTTTCACAGAATTTACATTTCGGATCTAAGGTTGGTGGCGAAGATTCCACTAATGGATATGCCCTACAGGCAAGGGGCCTATCTGGGTATATTTTACACTTGTATCCCCCATGCGGAGATCTGTCATTGCTTTCCATATCAAGAAAAGGACACGTATTGCCATTTGGGTCCTTTCCCATTAATTGATATGCAAGAATTTTATCGGGTTTGTCATTTTTTTCTGAAACTCCAATCCTTGGAAGGATTGTTGCCTGTATGGAGTGTTTTTCTGCCAAATTTTCTATTCTTTGTTTCTCGTCAGGCAAGACAAGTACTCCTATCTTACCAAATTTTATTGATGGATAGTATTCCCTTTCTATACAGCATTTAGAACATCCCTCTACACAGGAAAAATCCAATAATGTCTTGACATAATCAAAGAGTTAAAATTCATTTGATCGTGCTATAGAATAGCACAGGTGAAAAAAGAGTAATACCCTTATATCACCTCGCCTTATAAGTACCGAACATGGTATCGTATAGAACAAGCATGCAGATAGTATGCGATCTGCTCACTGTTACAGAAGAGAGCGGTGCAAACGGCATCAATGTAACATCACTATTAACAAAGGCAAACTTATCACATTCAAGACTGTCCAAATTTATCGAAAATCTAACCGGAGCAGGTCTTATAAACAAAATAGAGTACGATGGCAAAAACACTTTTGTCATAACTCCAAAAGGTAGACAGTATCTAGAAACCTATACTCAGTTCCAGAATCTGGCTGACTCTTTCGGCCTAGAACTCTAGACTGTCCCCTCCCAAATTTTCAAGTTCAAATCAAGTCGTCTAATTTTATCTTGTTTTGTAATTTTTTACACAGGTTGAGACATAATGATATCAAACTATGATCCTCTAGAACTGTTTGCCATTTTGTAAACGTTTGAAAAAATCCAACTGCAACAGATCTTCAGATCGGGGAATAGATCAAAAAGATTGAGTATAAAACAACCGACAGATCTATAAAGGCGTAGTTTGGTTATGTCTAAGGGGAGTAGTGTGACAGAAGTAGCAGCATGGTGGAAAGGACTTGCAAAAGAATTGGAGTTTGACATAGAGTCCATTGATGAAGTACAGGAAAAGAATAAACAGTTTTAAAAAATTTTACCAAGTAATTTCGGAAAACATTTTAGATTTTTTGAAGATGATGATATATTTAGCAAGATAAGCCTCGAGCGGGATTCGATCCCGCGGCCTAACGCTTACGAGGCGTTCGCTCTACCAGGCTGAGCTATCGAGGCATTGGTTCGCAATGCCATCAGAGTTTATAAAAAGCCTTTGTGCTTTGGATGCATTGAAAGTATCAATTTCCGGAGTACGCGGAATTTTTGCAGATGATCTAAATCTCAAAGATGTAATTCATTTTTGCCGCAATTTTTCACGTCTTATAAAATCAAAAAAATGCGTTTTGGCAAGAGATACTAGACCGTCAAGCGAGATTCTGTCTCATGTTGCTTCAGCATCACTTATGGAAAGAGGCATCTCCGTTTACAATCTAGGAATAGCGCCAACGCCTGTAGCATTCAGGGAATCAAGAAAATATGGTAGTGGTCTCATAGTAACATCATCTCACAACCCCCTAGAATGGAACGGTCTAAAATTCATCATAGAAGGAAGAGGAATTAATGAGCTAGAATTAGGACGCATGCTTGAAGAAAAACCATTTTCAAAAGAAAAGGTTGGCTCTGAATATGAAACCAATTCAACATACATCAAAGAGGCTACAAAATTAATTGGCAATGTGAAAGGCAGTCCAAAGATTGCGCTTGATGTTGGAGGAGGCGCAGCATTTCAAGTAGCTCCATTGCTTTTAGAAAAACTCGGATGTAAGATAAAAAAGATAAATCACATTCCTGGCAAATCCTCGCGCGGACCTGATCCCACATCTGACAGATTATCCGGACTTGCAAGATTATCTGGGAAGGCGGACATTGGATTTGCGTTTGACCTAGATGGGGACAGATTGGTGGTAGTAAAGGACGGCAGAAAACAAGCGCCAGATGTTACGTTAGGGCTAGGAGTTGCAAAGGCGCTTGAAATTGGATACAAGAAATTTATCTTGAGTATAGATACAAGTGTGGCTATTGAAAAATTTATCAAAAATGAAGGCGGTCAGGTAAAGAGATCCAAGGTGGGGGAAGCAAATGTGGTTGATTTGATGTTAAAGACAAACTCTCAAGCAGGAGGGGAAGGAAGCAGTGCAGGTTTTATCTTACCTAGATTTAACATGTGCAGAGACGGCCTACTAACCAGCGGTCTAATTGCATCGATGGTTGGAACCAGTGGTTTTTCTGACATTACAAAATTTATGGAAGGATACATCCAGAGAAGAAATAAGATAAATGCAGATTCAAAATTCCATAAAAAAATCATCGATATATTAACTAAAAAGATGGAGAAAAAATTTAGTCAGATAATAACAATAGATGGCATCAAAGCCATAATAGATGAGGACAGTTGGGTTTTGGTGAGACAGTCAAATACAGAACACAGCATAAGAGTTTCTACAGAATCAAATAATTTGAAAAAGATAAAAAACATAGAAAATGAGATCACACAACTGGTCGCAAAAAGCTATGAAGAAGCCAGACGAGTTAGAAATCATTAAGATATTTCAACATCGATTTGGTCATGGAACAAAATTTGTTCCAGAAGACTTGGAGATCTTATCCATGGCAAATCAAAATTTTCTGGCCAAGTCAGACATGCTAGTTCAAAGTACAGATGTTCTCCCTGGTATGACATTACACCAAATTGCTAGAAAGAGTCTGGTCTCCTGTGTAAGCGATTTTGCATGCAAAGGAGTCAAGCCCCGCTATGCAATAATTTCACTTGCAATTCCTTCAGGTTTTACTAGAAAGATGGTAAATGAATTGGCGGATGGTTTTGCCAAAGCCTCTAAAGAATTTGATGTAAAGATTGTAGGTGGGGACGTGAATCAGGGAAAGGAAATAGTCATTGACGTTTCCATGTTTGGAATTGGAGACGAGATAGTACGAAGGGGTGGAGCAAGAAAGGGGGACATCATAGTCACATCAGGACCTTTTGGATACCCTTCATCGGGTTTGAAGATAATACTTGGAAAACTCAAAACCAGTGAAAAATTTGTTAAAAAATGTAAAAAATCTGTCTATCTTCCGACTCCTAGGTTAGAGTTTGGATTGAAGGCGGCAAGATACTTTACTTCTTCGATGGATTCAAGCGATGGTCTGTCTATTACTCTAAATGATATGAGCAAGATAAGCAAGAAGAGGTTTGTCATAACTAGAATTCCAACTGAAAAAGATGTGAAAGCGTTTGCAGAAGAAAAGGGAGTCAGTCTGACAGACCTTGTCTTTTGTGGTGGCGAGGAATACGAAATGGTTGCCACAATTCCCAAAGAGAACCTCAGTTTAGTCAAAAAGATTGCAAAAAGACTTGGCATACCCCTTTTTGAAATAGGCTATGTTTCAAGTGGGGAAGATGTGGTTCTTGCTAACAACAAACGAAATACCATACTTGAGAGATGTGGATGGGTCCATCTCAGATCCTAATGTTTTTTAAACCCGTTATAGAGTTCTGAGATGTTGTCAGAACAAGAAACTAAGGAAAAGTGGGGTATTGCACACATTTACAGTAGTTATAACAATACCATTGTACATATTACCGATGTTTCTGGTGGCGAGACAGTAGCCATAAGTTCTGGTGGCAGACATGTGAATGCAGACAGATACGAATCATCACCTTATGCAGCAATGAAATCTACCGCAGCTGTAGTAGAGGCTGCGCATGACAAAGGTTTCACCGGACTTCACATCCGGGTAAGAGCTGTTGGAGGAGTAGGATCTAGAGTTCCAGGACCTGGAGCACAAGCAGCAATCAGGGCACTTGCACGAGGCGGATTTAAGATAGGAAGAATTGACGATGTGACACCAATTCCTCATGATACTACCCGCAAAAAGGGTGGCAAAAGAGGGAGAAGGGTCTAGACTTCGAGAAATTTTACCTTTACTTTAGCGTTATTTTGTTCAAAAAAGTTTGTCATAAAACTGACAAGTTTTTCTTCGTATTTTTTTCCCTTGGACGATTGTATTTTGTCTCCAAGTTTTTGCGGCATGGCATACCAGAGATGACTTTTTAACAATATTTTAAAAAAAGCCCAGCCAAATCGATGTACAGGTTCACTGATTAAATACCCATCAGTTATTTCACAAAGTGACTGGAGGCTATTCATTGCAGAGGTAATCAGCCCTATGTCAGTCTCATAATTAGTAGTTGCAATTTCCAAGATAGTTGATCTTCCGCTCATTTTAGATATCTCCGAAAATATACAAAATGAATCATTTATCCTTCTACTTTTCCGTGATTATAAAATTTGATTTTTCAACATTATAAACCGGGATTTTCTCCTATGTCGTTCTGGTTACTAGTGTTTGAATCTCCCTTTAGTTTATCAGACCAAGATACCAACTTGCCGTCTTGTTCAACCTTAATTGTGGTCTGCACTTTGACTCTAATTCCTACAGACCTGAAAAGGGCAAGCAGTTTTCCCCCATCAATGATTTCAGTCACCTCTCCAGACTGGATAAGTTCTGCAAGTTTTGCTATTACCATGCTAGTTTCTGCCGGAAATTGGGCCTCTGCGTTTTCTAGAACTTCAAGCCCTCTATATCCAAGTTGCTTGACTACGATTTCACGTGGAGAATGCGTTTCTGGTTGCTGTTTTTTTGCCTTTAATTCCTCGATTTTTTGTTTCTGAGAAATGTTTTTTTGCATTTCAAGCAGCCTTTTTGCTTTCAAAAGTTCTAGTTCTTTGTCTTCTTCGCTCATCCCTTGATTACTCCTATAGGAACTAGTTTGGCTACTTTAGTTGCTATGCCCAACTCATGTGATACATTTGCCACCGCATCCACATCCTTGTATGCTTCAGGTGTCTCTTCTACCACACCTTCCCTGGTAAGAGCTTTGATGAAAATTCCTTTATCTCCAAGAGATTTTTGGACTTGGTTTTCAGTGAAACTACGTCTTGCAGCTGATCTTGACATCATTCTTCCTGCTCCATGAGCAGTAGAACCAAAGCTCAAGTCCATAGAACCTGGTTTCCCTAAAAGAATCCAGCTGCCGGTACCCATAGAACCTGGAATGAATACTGGCTGCCCCAAGTCGCGATATTTCTGAGGTATCTCATCTCTGCCTTTTGGAAATGCTCTCGTTGCGCCTTTTCTGTGCACCACTACTGAGCGCAGTTCACCTTCTATCTTGTGTTTCTCAACCTTTGCAATGTTATGGGCCACATCGTAGATGAGCTTCATATCCAAATCTGTCTCAGTCTGTTTGAAGATTCTTTCAAATGACTTTCTGGTCCAGTGGGTAATCATCTGTCTGTTACTCCACGCAAAGTTTAGTGCTGCAAACATTGCCTTTCTATATGATTCTCCTTCTTCAGAAGAATTTGGCACGCATGCAAGTTCTCTGTCTACCAAGTTTATTTTGTATTTTTGAAGAGCCTGCTCAGATATTCTAAGATAATCGCTACATACTTGATGTCCAAATCCCCGTGAGCCGCAGTGAATCAAGACAGTAATCTGTCCTTCATTGTAAATTCCCATCCTCTTTGCTGCCTCCTCGTCATGGATCTTATCAACGCGTTGGATTTCAAGAAAATGGTTACCTGAACCAAGACTACCAAGTTGTGGAGAACCGCGTTTGCGTGCCGTTTGAGATATCTTACTTGGGTCAGCGTTTTTTATCTGACCATTTTCTTCACATACATCAGCATCATCATTTGAGCCATATCCATGATCTACAGCCCACTGTACCCCTCGTACAAGTACCTCATCAAGATCAGAGTAACTTAGCTTTACAGCACCTTTTGAGCCAACTCCTGAAGGGATTGACTTGAAAAGATCAAGCACTAGATCCTTTAGTTTTGGCCTTACATCTTTTTCGTTTAGGTTTGTCCTAATCAGTCTTACACCACAGTTAATGTCATAACCTACTCCTCCAGGGCTAATCATGCCCTCTTCTGCATCCATTGCTGCCACTCCTCCTACTGGAAAACCGTACCCCTCATGCCCATCTGGAAGCACTACTACATGTTTTACAACTCCAGGTAGAGTTGAAACGTTCATAGCTTGAGTAATAGTCCTATCAGTTAGCATTTTTTGCAACAATCCTTCATCAGCATAGATTGTAACTGGAACCTTCATCCCTCGAGAAGAATCTGCTTCTATGCGATATTCCATGTCTCCTACTTTTTTTGGAGTTAACGAAGTCATCTCTTTCTGCGAAAAAAGGCATGAGGACACAATTTAAATCATGAGAAGGCTTTGATGCTCATTTTATTTTATCAATTTAGTAGTATGTCGATACAGATCATGCAGACCTTTACCATCAAGAATCGATTCTTTGTTCTCCGGTTCATTGGCTTGGTGGGTATCCAAGTCTTTTTTCTCTCCTTCTTTCTTGTCAGCCATGTTCTCACGTTCTAGTATAAGTATAAAAAATTAGTGATAAAAAGTAAGATTACAAACTCATTTCTATCAAGTAGATTTATTTTGCTAGCATGGTTTCCTTCTTGTATGCCTATACTACCAATTGATTCAGGTCGTTACGGAACAAATGCCATGAAGGAAATTTTTGACGACCAAAAAAAGATCGCATACCAGTTGCAGATTGAGGCGGCCACAGCTATTTCACAATCAGAGATAGGCATGATACCAAAAAGTGCAGCTCAAAATATTGCACGGGTTGCAACATCAGGAAAAATAACTGTAAAAAGGGTAAAACAATTGGAAGCAAAAAGTGATCATGATACTGCCGCATTGGTAGAAGCGCTCAGTGAAAAATGCAAACCTTCTGCAAGACCTTGGATTCATTATGGATTGACCAGTAACGATCTTGTCGACACAAGTAATTCCTTGCAAATCCGAGATGCCATCAACATAATAGAACCTAAGGTAGCAAAGATGGCCTCCATTTTGTCAGATATGGCAATGAAATACAAAGAGATGCCCGCAGTTGGCAGAACACACGGCCAGCATGCAAGCATCATTTCGTTTGGCTTGAAATTTGCAAATTCTGCGCTTGAGATGGGAAAGCACGTTGAAAGAATTGAGGAGATGAAAAAGCGAGTCTTGATTTGTAAGACACTTGGAGTAGTCGGGACTGGTTCTCTCATGGGAGCCAAGGCATTGGAAGTTCAAAGAAGAGTTGCAAAAAAACTTGCATTATTTCCTGCAGACGTAACAACTCAGGTAGTACCGCGTGAGAGATACGCCGAATATGTGTTTTTAATGGCATTAATTGGTTCAACACTTGAAAAGTTGGCAGTAGAGATACGAAATCTTCAGAGAACTGAAATAGGCGAGGTGGCCGAGCCGTTTAGACAGGGCCAGATGGGAAGTAGTGCAGTCCCAGTCAAGAGAAACCCAGTAAAAAGCGAACGCATTACATCTCTTTCAAAATTATTGCGCAGTCAAATTTCGGTGGCGTTTGAAAATATCCCCCTTTGGCATGAGCGAGATCTTTCAAATTCTGCCAACGAGAGATTTATTCTTCCCACAACTTCCATCTTGCTCGATGAGATGCTTGAGGCAATGACAAGAATTCTAAAAGAACTGTATGTCAACGAAGAACGAATAAAGAAAAATTTGGAGTTCACTATGGGTCAAATCTTTGCAGAGTTTGTGTTAGAGGCCCTCATAAAGAAGGGAGTGCCAAGATTTGAGGCGTATAGAGACATTCAACGTGTAGCATTTGCGGCATCAGAGAACAAAATAGACTTTAGGGATGCCGTAAAAGACGATAGTGCAATCTCATCACATCTTACAGAGGAAGAGATAGACAAAATTTTTGTTCCAGAGAATCATCTTGGAGCATCAGACCAGATAATCAGAAACGTTTACGGCATTGTAAAAAAGTCTTGTGCTAGATTTTCCTAAGTTTCATTAAATTTTTGTGAATAAGAGAACCATATTGTAGTGCTTTTTTTCTTTTCAATGCAGAATCATTTGGCACGCCAACTGACAAGGCCAACTGGCGAACTATGTGTTTTCTCACAAGATCATCTTTGCCTTTTATTTTTTCTTCAATTGGAATTGATTTTGCAAATTCAATAAATTCTTCAGATAGTAATGGTTGAAGAATCATCACGTCGAATTTTGATGATACGCTGTTTACTGCCTTCATCATCTTGAGCTCGTTTTCAAGTTTTGATTCCATCAGACTCATGACTGCTTCCTTGCCACCGTCTACAGTCTCCCGGTACACATTATAGCCACAAAAAAGCTCATCTATGCCGTTTGCAGTAAGAATTTTGTTGATTCCATGTTTTTTTGCAAGCTTTGACACATAGTAAAATGCTATACAGTTTTCATTCCAAGAAAGGTTGTCTGTTTTGATTTCCTTTCTAATCTCTTTTGCAACAGCCTCAAATTGTTCATCAGGTATGGTGTAGGTAAGATGCTTTAATTTCAAAAGATTTGCAATTTTCTTTGAAAATTCAAGATCGTGTGAGTTTTCAAATCCTATTGTAAGCAGTGTTATTTCAAATCCAAGTTCTGAGCAGATTTTTGCCAAAAATGAGCTGTCAACGCCGCCAGAGAAGGCTATGCCGACTTTTTGTGGTTTCAAAGTATTTTCTACTGCAAGAATTATTTGTTCATGCAGCTTTGTAACAAGATTTGACATTTTATTTGCAACATGTTTTTTCTACGAGAGTTAAATATAGGGTTAGCTAGGAAAAATCATGGGGCTCAGCAAATTAACCGAGGAGCAGATAAAAAAGGAATTGGCCAATTTGCCAGGATGGAGTATTGCAAATGGTAAGTTGCACAAAGATTTTGTTTTTGCAGACTTTGTAGAAGCGTTTGGTTTTATGAGCAGGGCGGCCATACACATAGAAAAGATGAATCACCATCCGGAGTGGTTTAATGTATACAACAAGATCAAAGTAGAACTAGTGACACATGATGCTGGTGGGATAACACAAAACGATATCAACCTAGCAAGGACTCTCAATTCTTTGGCAAAATAGCAGTTCTTGACAAAATCGACTTGTACAGAATTTATATACGGTCAAGCCAAAATTTTTCAAATGCCAAGTGGTTCGGCAATTCTCGACTCGGATTTTCGATACATAGATAAAAAAGGAAATCTTCTGAAGAGCAGAACAGAGCTTTCCATAGCAGAGATGCTCTCATTTTTGGGCATAGAATACGAATATGGTTACAACTTAACTTTAAAGAACGGGAAAAAAATCCATGTTGACTTTAAAACTGAGAAAGGGCTCATAGAGGTAATAGACGATGAAAACGACATTACAAAATACAAAGAACTAAAACAAGAAAATCAAGATGCCAAAATAATTGCAATCGGCCATCCAAAACTTGCGGCTCAGCTAAAAGAGCTGGACGACATTGTCCTTTACAAGACAAAAGATGTGCAGACTGGTTCGATCTTTATAGAGGACCCATCATTTGCATTTGACTATGCACACATACTGCCATTAGTAGAGAAATGCTCTATTCTTCATGGTCATACATCATCAGTGATGGTAGAACTTGTTGGCGAGATGAAAAATAATCTGCTTGTTGATTTTGGAGAAGCAAAGAAAATAATCAAGGAAGTGATTTCCATTTTAGACCACAAGTTTTTCATTAACAAAAAATATCTTGTAAAACAAGACGAGTTACACTACAATATTGCATTTGATGGACCCAAAGGAAAATTTGACCTGCAGATGCCAAAAAACACCACCTACCTATTAGAAGGTGAAGCAACAGTTGAAAACTTGTCAACTGAAATAATAAGACTTTTGGTTCCCAAGATGCCAAAAAACATAGAGGCGGTGGGGGTGTACATCTACGAGGGCTATAACAAGGGAGCCCATATCATTTCACAAATCTCAAGATCATAAAGACATGGAGCCAAAAATCAAGGAAACTGCATGGAATCCCGAGATTGAAAAGCAGATTTTAAAACAGTGGGAAGATTCGAGAATCTATGAATTCAGGCCACAGGGCGAAGTCTTTGTAATTGATACTCCTCCCCCTTATCCGTCCGGGAGACCTTGGCACATAGGTGCAGCTGCACACTATGCACAGATAGACATGATTGCAAGGACAGCAAGAATGGGAGGAAAGGATGTTCTCTTTCCCATAGGAATAGACAGGAACGGACTGCCGGTGGAGATGTACACAGAAAAAAAGCACAACATAAGGATGCATGAGACCGACAGGGCAGAGTTTTTGAAGCTATGTGCTACTGCTCTAGATGATCTTGAGGCTGAGATGATTCAAATAATGAAGAGTTTGGGCCTTAGTGGTAATTTTTCAGAATATTATAGAACCGATTCTGAACAGTATCGTTCTCTCACGCAATCTACATTCATAGAGTTGTGGAAGAAGGGACTTGTATACATTGCAAATAGGCCAAATAACTATGACTGGGTAACTGGAACTACAATTGCTGACGCAGAGATAACTTACGAAGACATTCCAACCAAACTAGTTTACATGAAATTTAAGATAAAGGGCTCTGACATGAACCTCATCATAGCAAGTACAAGGCCTGAACTTTTATGTGCATGTCAAGCAATCATTGTAAATCCAGAAGACGAAAGATATTCTAGCGTAATAGGCAAGCATGCAATGATTCCTATCTTAAACAGAGAAGTTCAGATTAAGACTCACCCATCTGCAGAAAAGGAGTTTGGATCAGGTGCAGTGATGGTTTGCAGCTATGGTGATCAAAACGATGTTGCGTTGTTCAGAGAACTTGGACTAAAAGAGATTGTAGCAATTGGCAAAAACGGGAGAATGACCGAGGTTGCAGGTCCTTACAATGGACTCAAAGTAAAGCAAGCAAGAGAAAAGATAATCGAGGATCTGCAAAATCAGAATTTTGTAGAAAAGATTGAAAACATCAATCACAGGACTCCTATTTCTGAACGAAGTAAGACTCCAATTGAGATAATTTCTATGGAAGAGTACTACCTAAAACAAAAAGAATCTATAGAAAAGATCAAGGAGTTGAGCTCCAAGATTGTATTTCATCCTTCCATGCACAAACAAATCCTCATGAACTGGCTAGAGTCCATAACTATAGACTGGCCTATTTCACGAAGAAGATTTTATGGTACTGAGATTCCCATCTGGTACTGCAAAAAATGCTCAGAGCCTCACGTGCCAGAGCCTGGAAAATACTATAGACCATGGAAAGACCCAAGCCCAATTCCAAAATGCACAAAGTGCGGTGCAACTGAATTTTTAGGAGAAGAGAGGACTTTTGACACATGGATGGATTCAAGTGTCTCGCCTCTCTACGTCTCAAAATATAATCAAGATAAGGAATTTTTTAAAAAGACATATCCAACAACAATTAGACCCCAATCAAAAGACATTGTCAGAACTTGGCTTTATTACACGATTCTAAGATGCGAACAACTCACCGGAATGACGCCGTGGAGTGAAGCGTGGATTATGGGATACGGTGTTGATGAGCATGGTACAAAAATGAGCAAAAGCAAAGGAAATGTCATTGACCCTCTTCCTATAATTCAGAAATTTGGTGCAGACACCTTCAGATTTTGGAGTGCAAGCGAGATAAATCTTGGCTATGACTTTAGGTGCTCTGAGCAAAAGATAGAGACCACAAAGAAATTTCTAAGCAAACTTTGGAACGTCTCTAGGTTCCTGTCAGGATTTCCAATAATAAAGTCAGCTAAAACTTCTCTAACAGACAATTGGATATTATCAGAGCTTGACAAATTGATAACTGAATGCAAAGAAGGCTTTGAGGATTACAACTTTTTTATTCCCTCAACTAGCATTCGTGAGTTTACATGGAATTTGTTTGCAGCACACTACATTGAGATGGTAAAAGGCCGTGCATACGGAAGTGATGGCTTTACTGAAGAAGAAAAAGACGCGGCCATCTTTACGCTGCACAAAGTGCTCTCCACATTACTACTACTTCTTGCTCCAATAACACCGTTTATCACTGATTATCTTTGGCAGACACTATATTCTGATAAGACGGTACACAAGGAAAAATTTCCACAGTCAGAAAATCGCGAGGACTGGACGAAATTTACAAAAATTATTACAGAATTTAATTCAAATGTATGGAATAAGAAAAAGGAACAAAATCTATCTCTGAAAGATACAATAGAGATAGACATTCCTGACGAACTTCAACAGTTCGCAAAAGACTTGAGATCCATGCATAATCTCAAGTCTTGACAAGTTTTTCTAAACCTTCAAAAGCCACATGTACTTTAATAGTGAATTTTCGATAGTAATAGAATGAAAGCGATAGTAATTAGAAAACATGGCGGCCCTGAGGTTTTATCATATGAGGAGATTTCAGATCCGGTGCCAATCAAAGGTCATGCGCTAATCAGAGTAGATTATTGTGCAGTAAACCATCTTGATATTTGGGTTAGAAATGGACTTGCAGGAAAACATGTGCCGTTTCCTCATGTTTTAGGTTGTGATATTTCAGGAACTCTTGTGAAAGGTTTTGGAAAATTCAAGAGCGGTGAGAAAGTGGTGGTATACCCAGCAATACAAAGCGGCATACCAAGGGTGTCATTTTCCATCATAGGTGGCTTTGGCAAATATCATGGAGGATATGCCGAGATGGTCCAAGTACCGCAAAATAATATTATCAAAAAGCCAAGATGGTTCAGTGATGCAGAGGCATGTGCGTTAAATGTGTCATATCTAACCGCTTGGAACATGCTTCAAAGATCAGGATGTAAGAAGGGAGATACTATTCTAATTTGGGGTGCAAACAGCGGCGTTGGCTCTGCGGCAATACTGCTTGCCAGAGCAATGGGGCTTAGAATCATAACTGTAGTGTCAAACGAAAATGGTGCCACCATTGCAAGGAAACTTGGAGCGCATCTTGTTATCGATAGGACCAAATCAGATGTCACAGTTGAAACTCTAAACTATACCAGTCAAGAGGGGGTTGCAGCAGTAATTGACCACGTTGGAGCAAAAACGTGGCCTATAAGCATCGAGGTTCTCAGAACAGGTGGAAAGATGGTTGCATGCGGTACCACCACCGGCGGAGAAGCTACTGTGAACATTAGAGCATTTTACAGCAAGGAGGCGACCATAATTGGTGCATATCTTGGTACAAAAGCACAATTATTGTCATTACACAAATTCATGAAAACAAAAAAGATCAAACCAATAATCGATAGCGTCTTTGATCTCAAAGATGCCCAGCTTGCACATCAAAAAATGGAGAACAGTTCTCAGTTTGGCAAAATAATTCTAAAAGTTTCTAAGTGACAAATTCTCTACAATCACAGTCTAAAACAAGACAGGTTTCTTTTGTCCTAATGTGATCATCCATCAAATGGCCGCATTTTACATTTTTACATGTACGCCTAGATTTTTCTCGTTGAACAACTCTCTGTGCTATCTGATTTGCCTTCTCTTTTGAATATCCTTTCTTGTCGATGTAATAGTGAACTACCCTATTGTATAGCTCATTTGGATCAAACGTGTGGCTCATCATGCTTATATCATCATCATTAAAACATTTTAAGTTGCTGAAACTTGGTTTGAATTAATTTGAGATCTGCATATTAGATGTAATTTTTTTATTATTTTTGTAGATAAAATTGAAATTTTGATTCCTGCGAGACATCCTTAGGATGACACACTAGTGTAGCAAGTTCTCTTTTTCACGCAGTATGTTAAGGGCAGAGCCTGCTTGAAACCACTTTATTTGGAACTTGTTGTAGGAATGGTTCAACAATATCTCTTCCTTTGTGCCATCCTCATGGTGTACGAATGCATGGAGTTGTTTTCCTGGCTGCATTTCTGCAAGGCCTACTATGCTTATTCTATCATTTTCTCCAATTTTGTCATAATCTGCAGAATTTGCAAACGTCAGTGCAAGGACTCCCTGCTTTTTCAGATTGGTCTCATGAATCCTTGCAAAGCTCCTAGCTATCACCGATGCACACCCTAGGTATCTTGGAGACATGGCAGCGTGTTCTCTGCTGCTTCCTTCTCCATAGTTGTTATCTCCTACTACAACCCACTTGAGCCCCTTTTGCTTGTACTGTCTTGCAATAGATGGAAATGTATCGGTAGAGCCAGTAAGAAAGTTCTTTCCTTTTCCAACTTCGTTGTTGTATGCATTTACTGCGCCCAAGAAGACGTTGTCGCTAATTTTGTCTAGATTTCCTCTAAATCTCAGCCAAGAACCTGCAGGTGATATATGATCTGTGGTGCATTTTCCTTTTGCCTTTAATAAAATTGGCAACTCGACAAAATCTTTTCCGTCCCATTTTGGAAACGGTTCAAGTTTTTGCAGCCTGTCACTATTTCCTGGAATGACTATTGCAACAAGATCTGGCATTTCAGAAGGCGGAACGTAGACATCTTTTACACTTTGAAAGCCTTTGAGTGGAACTTCGGGTGCTTTTTTTGGAGGCTGAAGCATGAATTTCTTTCCATCTGGTGTAGTTATTTGATCCTTGAGCGGATTAAACGACAGTCTTCCTCCTAATGCAAGGGCTACAATTAATTCAGGGCTTCCTATGAAGTTCATAGTTTCACGTCGGCCGTCATTTCGTCCTGGGAAATTTCTATTAAATGAGGTAACTATGGTGTTTGGCTCTCCAGCCTTTAGTTCTGGTCTTCGCCATTGTCCTATGCACGGCCCGCATGCATTTGCCAGCACAGTTGCTCCAACCTCCTTTAGAGTTTCCATTTGTCCATCTCTTTCTATTGTAGCTCGTATCTGTTCCGAGCCCGGGGTTACCAGAAGCGGGATCTTTACCTTGAGTCCTTTTTCTTTTGCCTGGTCTGCCACGTTTGCTGCTCTTGTCATGTCTTCATATGAAGAATTTGTGCAGCTTCCAATTAATGCTACAGAGATTGTATCAAGATAGTTATTTTTCTTGACATCTTCAGCAAGTTGTGAAATTGGTCTTGCAAGGTCTGGCGTGTGTGGACCCACTATGTATGGTTCAAGAGCAGAGAGATCAATCTCAATTACTTTGTCAAAGTATTTTTCTGGGTGCTGTTCAACGTCAGAATCTGCCACAAGCAAGTCCTTGTGATTGTTTGCAGTATCGGCAATTTTTTCGCGGCCAGTTGATCTGAGGTAAGCATCCATTCTTTCATCATATGGGAACAGTGAGCATGTGGCTCCAATCTCTGCACCCATGTTAGTTATTGTTGCCTTCCCTGTACAGCTTATGGTTCGTGCACCAGATCCAAAATATTCGATTATTGCGTTTGTTCCACCTGAAACAGTAAGCTTTGCTGCGACATATAGTATGATGTCTTTAGGTGATGCCCATCCGTTCAGTTCGCCCTTTAGGTGGACACCTATTCTTTTTGGATACAAAAGTTCCCAAGAAAATCCCGCCATTACTTCTGCTGCATCAAGGCCACCAACTCCTACAGCTACCATTCCCAGTCCGCCTGCATTTGGAGTGTGCGAGTCGGTGCCTATCATCAGTCCCCCGGGGAACGCATAGTTTTCTAAAACCACTTGATGTATGATTCCAGCACCTGGTCTCCAAAATCCCATGCCGAACTTTCTTGAAGCAGACTCGAGAAATTTGTATACCTCACTATTTTCGTCCAACGCCATCCTAGTATCTTCCTCGCCACCTACTCTAGCTTGAATGAGGTGATCACAGTGAACCGTTGTTGGAAGTGCGACTCGTTTTAGACCAGATTGCATAAATTGTAATATGACCATCTGTCCAGTAACATCTTGCAGTGCAACTCTATCGGGTTTGAGAAGCACGTATGATTTGCCAGGCTCCAAGTTAGTTGCAGTATCAATGTCTTCCAAGTGACCAACAAGGATCTTTTCCGCAAGAGTCAGGGATCTGTTTGCCATCTTTCTATACTTTGAAACGTTTTCCCCTAGTTTTTTGTAGACAGCAGAAACAAGCTCAGGAGTTGTCTCTATATCCATAATGAACATCTTTCATAGTAATCAGAATTTAATATAAACGGTCCTAGGATATTTAATAAATCAATAGTTCTTAGTTTTTCTTTTGCACCAAGTTTACAAAGTATTTGTGTATGGACAGGTCTTCTGTGAGCTCGGGATGGAATGATGTACCTATAATGTTTCCTTGTTTTACTGCAACAATTTTTTCGTCTATCTTTGAGAGCACTTCTACATTTTTTCCTGTGTCAATGACAGAGGGAGCCCTTATGAAGACGCCTCGAAATTTTGGTATGCCGATTTTTTCAAGAGATATATCTGCTTCAAACGATTCTTTTTGTCTTCCAAAAGTGTTCCTTTCAATCTGGATATCAAGATAATCTAAAAGGGGTTGCTCCATCTCACCAACTACCCTGTCCTTTATTTTTTTTGATAAAAGAATCATGCCTGCACACGTTCCCAAGACTGGCATGCCAGAAGCAATCTTTTCTTTTATCTTTTTCAGGGAACCGTTGACTAGAGAGAGTGTTCCAATCACTGTACTCTCTCCCCCAGGTATGATAAGACCGTCAAGATCAGCTATTTGTTCTGGATTTTTCACTTCACTTACAATTCCTTCTACGCCAAGGTCATCCATAGCCATTCTTGTAGCAGAAACATTTTCTGCTACATCACCTTGGACAGCAAGAATTCCTATATTGATGCCGCTCACGCTGTGCTTCCTCTTTCCTGCATTCTAAGTTCCAGGTTCTTGGTGTCAAGTCCCAACATAGACTGTCGCTCATCTACCAGCTTTTGGGCTTCCTTTACTTTGTCAGGATCTTCCCAGAAGGTAGTAGCAAGAACTACAGCTTGTGCTCTTTCCTTTGCATCGTCGGATTTGAAAATTCCAGAGCCAACAAAAATTCCGTCACAGCCAAGTGTCATGAGGTATGCGGCATCTGCAGGAGTAGATATTCCTCCTGCTGCAAAATTTACCACAGGCAGTCGCCCAAGACTTGCAGTTTCCTCTACAAGAGAATATGAAACTTTGAGCTCACGTGCCATACTAACTAGATCTTGCTCGTCACCTGCATCATAAATTGATTTTATTCGTCGCAGCTCAGTATTGACATTTTTTATATGAATTACTGCTTCAGCTACATTTCCAGTTCCCGGCTCTCCTTTAGTTCTTATCATTGCTGCACCCTCTTCAATTCTTCGAAGAGCCTCTCCAAGATTTCTTGCACCATTAACAAATGGTGTTGTGAAATCCCATTTCCATATATGGTGAAATTCATCTGCTGGAGTGAGAACTTCAGATTCGTCTATCATGTCGACATCTGTTGCTTCCAAAACTCTTGCTTCGTAAACATGTCCAATTCTACATTTTGCCATTACTGGAATCGTTATCGAGTCCATTATTTCTTCAATAATTCTAATGCTTGCAGTTCTAGCTACTCCGCCAGCTTTTCTTACATCAGCAGGGAGTTTATCTAAAACCATTACTGCAACTGCTCCAGCGTCTTCTGCTATCTGAGCTTGTTCGACAGTTGTGACATCCATGACTACTCCATTTTTCAACATGTGGGCAAAGCCTCGCTTAAGAGTGGATGTGCCCCTTCTGGTTTCAAACGATCCCAGGTTCTCTCTAACTATTCCTTTTGCATTATCGATATTGCCTGAGAGTGGAATCACACAGTCTGATCGCTTCGAGCGCTATTTATTTTATTATTTCATTGATTATATTGTCAAGACTTGATTGTACTTGAGTTATAATCGGGGGAACGAATTCTTGGCTTGCATTTTGGTCTGCCCACTGCAGATTGACAGTCTTGCCGTTTAGGGTCACTTGGAGACCATATTTTTCATAAGTCGTAGCATCTGGCTTGACTTGATACACTGTATCCGGAATGTGTATAAAACCAGTTTCCTTGACTAATGCCTTTAATTTTGTAAATTCGTTCGATGATAGTTGATATTTTACGTCAGGGTTGGAATAGCCGTTTTTTGTAAGACTGTATACTGCCGAGCCGTCATTTTGTATTGTTAAAACCTCAGCACTATCTGCTCCTATACTTTGAGTTAGGCCAAATGAGACCTTTTGCAAATGTTCCTTTGTATATTGCAAGGTCATTACGTCTTCTGAGTTTACAGCGGTGCTTGATGTCTCAGGTCGCATCAGTTGTGGAACAACGATGAAGATGGCCGCAAGTATGGGTATGGCGGCAAGGATGAGTATTATCGGTCTTGCCATAATTCCTCAACGAAATTTTGTGCAATACAAGAGAAGGAGAATTGTAACGATTTGACAAAAATTAGTTTGCCCATCAACTGACTAGGTTTCCATGTCTCCAATAAATCTTCAGAAGTCAAGTAAATTAAAATTCAAGTGCATTTATTGACCAAACGTGGGGTCGTAGCCTAGCCAGGCATGGCGACAGGATACATCACATGATCACCGCTAAGGGCTCCAGTGGTTCAACTAGCTTCACTGACGAAAGGATGATGTACAGTTTGGAGCTGTAGTGACCCGTGTGTCGCCGGTTCAACTCCGGTCGGCCCCACCATTTTTTAGATCGTTAATTTTAGAGAACAGTTATAAGGAAAAAGCAATAATAATAGACTGTTTAAGATGGGGATGATTTACAATAATTATTGCATCAAGGGAGGAAAGAAAGTTTGAGTCGCGGTAATTTCCCCACGTTTGGAGCATCTAAAACTGGGACATATGTTTCTACACTGAAAAATTATAACCTGCCTCCTTTCATTCTTGAAAAGATAGCAGGAGACTGCAAATCTGACCTGATTAAAAAGGGAAGAATTGAAGAACGTCTGCAAAGCATGAATGACGTAGCCCTTGAACTCCTCCACAAGGTTTTTGTTGATTGTGAGGAAAATTCTGACGGTACTTTTGCAGATTATCGCTTTTTTGCATACATGTCCAGCATGTTTCACAAGTGTGAAATCCTTCTAAATGAAAAGATTCCTGGCCACTCTGGCAAAGTTCACAAAGTCCCAATTGCCGTAAAGAACAGCGGCATGTACATTGCAGTTGGGTTTAACAAGTCAAGCGGTAGTCCAATATCAAAGAGAGAAGCGGTCAAATTCTATGAAATTGTTGACGATATAAAAAAGGGAGAACATGGAAACCAGCTCTCAGAGGGGGTATATGGCTCATCAGTTGGGTTTGACGGCGAAGCTCTTGTCACACTAGAAAAAATGAGCAAGGCCCGCAAAAAAGATCCACAAAATAAAATAGACTTTAAAACAGCAAGTTTTGAAAATAGGATTTATTCTGTCACAAAGTGCTAGTGCTTCTTTTTAGCAGGACAGAATTTCGTGTGAACCTGTTTTTCTACAGTTAGTGTTGTCTCGTTTTCATGAAATAGTTTTTTGCCACAGTCTGGGCAAATGAATTCAGGCATGAAAAAACTCTAAAACACTTACTTATAGTCTTTTAGAAGATTTTGAGATTCGGTTGATACAAATAGTAGGAAAGCTACGCAACATATTTCAATCATTATTTGAGATCTTCCATAAAATAATGACAATGGAAGCTGTAGAACATGCACAGAAAACCTTTGGATGGTTCTATTACAAAAGGGGCAGATATTTTGGAGTAGTAAAGAATCACTACCTCCCACCTGGCAAATGGCAGACGCTATGCGGCAATCACACGGTGGAACCATCAGATATGTCACATGTACGTTTTACCGAGATGAATCAACTTTTTAAACACAAGCTTTGCAAGAGTTGTGCAAGTTTACTCAATTCCAAGTCTGTTGTATAATCACGTGCACATACACATTGTTGAATATGTCAAAATTTGATACTAGAGGTATCTAGTGTAGCAAAGAGCGGGTTTTTCTCTGTCTTTTTATGACTTGCATCATAGTATTCAAAAGGCAACGATGCGAAAAGGTGCTTATCCCAGATTTCATGAACAAGTTCTTTGTAATTTTTGAACTTGGCTTGCCTTAGAAACTCATGGGCGAGCTCATGCGAAACCTTTGTACAATTTTTTTCTCTTAGAAAATCAATGTCGTCTTTCTTGGGACTTTTTTGCCACCACACCATAGCAAAGTTTTCTGCAAAATAACCTTCACAGGTACAATCTGTCCACATGGGTCTGAAATACGTCAAGTAAAAGTGAAAGATGTGTTCGCCTCTACTCAGATGGTCTTCTAAAATTACTGGTGTATCCATTAGTCTAAACCTACCACCAGATCTTACTATCATCTCATCTGACTGAACATCAACCTTGCAGGAAAACACCTTTTCAGTCCATGACTTGTAGAAATCTGCCATCTTTTCGACATATTGGAATTCCCATTTTCTTGATTCCAGTTCTTCTTCCTTTACAAGGAATATGAAGTGAAGAAGCACATTTGCTCAGGTCACATCACAATTAAAAGGTCTTTGCATAAAAAACAAAAAATGCATCTTGCATTGAAAATACAAGATAAGATTAGAAAAGGAGGAGAGCTAACTTTGACCTTCTATTCCCATCAAAGTTAGAGTAGAACGAATCTTCTCTATTTTACGTATTTTCCAAGTTATAATCTCCCTGAGGGCTTCTACTGTGGGAGATTCAATTTTGGCCAAGATGTCGTAGGCTCCAAATGTGCCATGAACTTCTTTTACGCCATTGATTGCTTTTAGTTGGGAAATAATCGCTTCTTCCGAACCAAGCTCGCAATTTATTAACACATATGCAGTTGCCATAGTATATCTATACAGGTCAAATATATCAATAGATCTATCGTTTTGCCTTTTGCAACATTTTCAAATTTATCACAATGAAAAATATCATTTTGCATTCAAAGACACAAAATGATTGAGAACATCCACATTTTTCAAAAAATTAAATAAATGTTCCCCGGTTCTGACTCACAGAGAATCATTGGTAATTTTAGCCTAAACCCTCATCTTGTTTTCATACCGGGGTGCCCATGTCGCACGGCTGGGTGGACCAAAAATCATATTTTATCCTCATAGTCCGTCTGCGTGCATTTGGGGCGTAATGATTTATTCGCTAGTCAAATATTAACCCAGTGAGTTTTATCTCAAAACCTGCAGTAGGCACTCGCATTTTGAAGCTCCCAAGCACCTCAGGCGATAGTTCACCAATCATTCCAATCTTTTTTCCATTGACAAGTATGTCGGCAGTCCTACCCTCGACAAATAACGGATCTTGTGAGATCTTTGTAGCACACGCCACATCAAATCCAGATTTAAGAAATGACTGCAAGATTGACTTTATCTCTGTATAGCTTGTGTCATTATGTGCACTGATACATGCAAGATGAATCTCTTCATCAATTGGATTTCCTTTGTGAAAAACTGTACCAATCTCAAAAATTTTCTGAGGATAAGACTCATGAATATTTCTTGACAAGGTATCAATTAATCCAGGAAGAAGGGCATCGCGCAAGATCTGATGTTCTTGACTTTTAGAGTCTGCGACGTATATGATATTAGAGGAATCTCGTTTTGTCAAATCATATTGTGTTTGTTTTCCCACCAATCCAAAATTCATGACCTCCATGTAACCAAGGCCAATCATTGTACTTTTTGCAGCCTCTAACGCTATAGTAACATGATTTTTTTGTCCTGCGGATCTTGCTTGTGGTATTGTAGGAGACAAGTTTTCAATTCCATATCCTAATGCAACCTCCTCTACAAGGTCTATCGGACCAAATATGTCTGTCCTGTATCTCGGTATTGTACATAAGATTTGTTTTCCTTTTATTTTGGCATCAAGCCTATTCTTTCTCAATGATTTTACCATGACTGATGGTACGATGTTTAACCCGAGGATGCCGTTTACCAGAGTTGGATCTAATAACATTTTTCTAGAATCTAGTATAGGAGTGGAGTTGCGCGATCCCAGTATACGGATAGAAGACAGCTTGAATCCTGCATTTTGCAGTGTTTGTGCAATTACAGCAAGTGTATCTTCAGCAGCATTTCTGTCTGTTGCAGTGATTTCAACCAACAAGTTTTTGCTTTTTGATGTGACCTCAGTTAGTTTTGAGTTTATTATTGGAGGAAATGAGATGGTGTTCCCTGTAGAGTCCAATATGACAGGAACCCTCGTGTTTCCTTCCAGAAGAGATTTGTATGCCTGACCAGTTTCTGTTTTGTCAAGTATTTCAGATACGCTCATCTCATCTTGTGAGCCTAATGGAGTAAACCTATGAGTTCTTTCTGCGGCCTTGTATACAAGTGGAAATTTTATCTTGTCCAAGTCATGTATTCCGACAGAGACCTTCTTTCTCCTTCTTCCAATACCGTTGTGCAGGTCTTCCTGCATTGCGATTATCTGCCTTATTGTCTCATCATCCATCTTACCGTTTAGGGCCTTGATAGCAACAATGAAGGGTCTGACTTTGCCAACTGATGGGTCTGCCCTTATCACATCAACTCCTTTCTTGATTTTAAGTGGAGAAATTCCAAGTTTTATTCCTAAAAGTCCTTGCAGCCCTGACACTATTCCATAGTCTGTAGAAAAGTCAGGTCTGTTGGGACTGTATTCCACATTGATATGGTCTGATGCCTCTTCTTCAATGTCTAATCCCAAAAATGGTAGAGTAGAAATGATCTTTTCTTTTGAGACCTTCCTGCCAAGAAGTTTTGTGATTCTATTAAAGTATAGCGTGACTACTGGCATTTTGGTACGCTCCTCAACCAGCTGAATTTGTTGTTGTAAAGCTCGCGAACATCATCAAGACCATATTTTAGCATGGCTATTCTTTCAATTCCTCCTCCCCATGCAAGAACTGGATGTTTTATTCCAAGCGGTTTTGTGACTTCGGGTCTGAATATTCCCATTCCAAAAAGTTCCACCCATTTTCCAAGCCTTTCGTTGTAAATCATGGATTGCAGTGAAGGTTCTGTATATGGAAAGAAGGTAGGCCAAAATTTAGCTTTTTTGATTCCCATCTTACGATAAAATTCCATTTGCAGACCCATCAGGTCTCGAAGTGTTACGTTTTTTCCAACAACTACTCCCTCTACCTGATTGAATTCAACAAGATGTTTGTAGCTGACTTTCTCATTTCTGTATACCCTACCTATTGAGAACAGTCTTGCTTCTTCGTATTGTTTGTCTGCCAATTCCTTGATAGTTACACATGTAGTATGAGTTCTTAGTACCATTTTTTTTGCTGCATCTAACTTCCAGTCAGAGTGCCAGCCGTCTTTGTGAATCTTGGAAACTTGGTTGATTTGTTTTGGTTTTGCAATAGACTTTGCGCTTGTATCTTTTAGGTAAAAGGTATCTTGCATCTCCCTTGCAGGATGATCCTGTGGGATAAACAAGGCGTCAAAATTCCAAAAGCTTGATTGTGTGCTGTTGCCGACAAGTTCGGAAAATCCTAAACTGACAAATATTTCACGAACTTCATCGATGACATCTGCAAGTGGGTGACTTTTTGCAACAAAGGCCATAGGTACGGGTGCCTCCACATCAATTGCGCGCGTCACTGAATCATCTGTTGTCTGGGCTGCATTCTGAGCTGCCCCTATGCCTTTTTCGGTAATATTTACAGTTGAATATTTTGTAGACGTAAAGTTGAGAAACTTGGGTCTTTTTTTGAGCAAGTCCAGTGCTTCTTTGTCTTCAATATCATCTGTTGTTATTGCAACGGGATCCTTGGATGCAATTAATTTGATTATCCTCTCTTCTGCAGTAGCATCATGATATCCCTTAAGTAAGATTCTGTTTTCGTAGATTTCTATCCATTTGTTTTTCTTTGCGTTTGCAATTGCTGGACTAAATTCATTTTTTAGATGCTCTTTTGCCTGATTCATTTCACATGAGGAAACAGGTATAGATTTGAGATAGTTTACAAGTTGTCGTTCTGGCAGTCCCTTTTCTAATGCAGTTCTTCCTCCCTCTCCCAATTTGATAAAGCTTTTTTCAGATTCGTTGATTTGTACGAGATCCTTGAACTTGAGCCACTCTATGCCCCTTCGCACTTGATCAATTGACAATTGTGTCATTTCAGAAAGGTCATCAGGTGTTACGTTTTGTTTTTCAAGTAATGCACGCAGAATCTTTTGTTCTATCGGATGCAAAACTTGTGACATTATGACAGACAACCAAAAAGACTTTTTAAAGTATGCTTTTTGTGGTTTAAAATATCAAGATTATCAACAGTAGTGGGTTCATTTTCTTATACTATCATTATGGAGATATTTCTATCGTATTTTACGTTGGTTTTTCAACAATATACAAAGCGGGTGGTAAATTAGAAATTGGACACGACGTAGTAACACAATATGCCATACCCACTGTTTTATTTTGGTTAAACCAATTTACAGAATAAGCAGATGGTAACCCACAACTAATTCCATGTCCATGCCCACCATAACAGGGTTGACCGTGACGAGGAGGTGGCCAACAAAGATCAGATTTGATACCTTGACCATTTTTTAGCATAACTTCAAATGATTCAATCCCATTTGCATGATAGTACACATCATAATTCATATCTGTAGAATTACATTGGTTACCAGCTATAGTTCTATAACCTTCATTCATGAAGGTGACACCATCAAATCTGACTGGCCAATTATCATTAGGCTCAAAAACAACTGCATCATAATGTTTCAGACCCCAAACAAAATTTGGCCAGAATATCTTGGGTTCTTGAAAAAAGTAAGAGTATACGAAATAACCAGTCATTGTAGTTCCTGCCACTGCGATTATTACAAGATAAATAATTCTCAAATATGTTGTTCTTCAATCTTCAAACTTTAAAAAACTGGCGTAGATTTTCACAGTATCATTCTTCAGAGAATTTGCTGCTCTTCCATAAAGACTTTTTAAACCTTAACCTAACTGGATCATGAATGTCATCTGAAGACTTCACAGTAACCCCTTGGAGTGTAGAAGGAGACATTGATTACGACAAGCTGATCCAAAAATTTGGCACAGAAAAAATTTCTGAGCAATTACAAGCACGCATAGAGAAAATAACAGGCGAAATTCATCCAATGATAAAGCTTGGCTATTTTTTTAGCCACAGGGATTTTGATAAAATTCTGACAGAATATGAAAAAGGCAACAAGTTTTACCTGTATACCGGCAGAGGGCCATCAGGTGCAATTCATATGGGCCATCTCTTGCCCTGGATTTTTACTAAATATTTACAGGAAAAGTTTGATGCAAATCTAATTTTTCAGATAACCGATGATGAAAAATTCTTGTATAATGATGAAAAGTCTTTCCAAGATGTATCCAATTACACAAAAGAGAATATTCTCGATATTATTGCAGTGGGTTTTGATCCAAAAAAGACAAAGATTTTAGTTGATACAAAAGATATCAAACGAATTTACCCCATTGCACTTGAGATAGCAAAACGGATTACCTTTTCAACTGTTAAAGCAGTTTTTGGGTTCCAAAATTCCACTAACATAGGTATGATAGGCTTTCCCCCAATTCAAGCAGCACCGTGTTTTCTTCCCTCTGTAATGGAAGGAAAACCAACTCCTGTACTCATACCTGCTGCAATTGATCAGGATCCATACTGGCGAGTTACAAGAGATATTGCAGAAAAGATAGGATTCCCAAAGCCAACGCAAATTCACTCCAAGTTTTTGCCAGGACTTGGGATGCAGGGAAAGATGTCATCTTCTATTCCAGATACTGCCATCTTTACAACAGATATGGAAGATGCAATAGACAAAAAAATCTCTAACACGTTTACAGGTGGACAGCCTACCGTAGATCTGCAACGAAAACTTGGAGCAAATTTCAACATATGCCCAGTTTTCTGGTACCTAAGGTACTTTTTTGATACAGAAAAAGAATCAGACGAGAGAGCAAGAAAATGTAGGGCAGGAGAGCTGCTCTGCGGAGAATGCAAATGCAACCTCAAGGATGCAACCAAGCCATTCATTGCAGATTTTAAAAAGAAAAGAGAAAAAGCAAGAGATCAGGTAGACAAGTTCTTGTTTGACTAATTTGAAAAATGAAACGAAAAATTATTTGTGAAGACGAATATGAAGCGCAAAAGCTTGCAAGCCTCATTTACATCAAAGATGACAAGGAGACTTTCATAACTGGAATACTTGAGATAATTGAAAACGAACTTGTAATATCACTAAAAGACAAATCTGCCCACAGCATTCTTTTAAAAGACAGATCACAGGCAGAATCTTTTGCAGACTTTATCCAGTCAGTGATAGAAAACAAGAACAAACTTATTGGCACTGCAATCACTGGAAATACGGTAGAGATAACAAAGGAATAACGCTACACTAGAGACTTGTCCATTTCTTGAGATATTATTTCCTGAACTTTGAGAAAGTACAGCTTTGTAGAATATGGCATATCTTCAAGGTTATTTGCTATTGCAATCATTAGGTATTGCACTGCCCTCTTTGAAATATCAAGATTAAACTTGAGGTACAGCACGGGGTCTTGCTTGACATTTATCTTGTCCACAAGCCATGGTGGGGCCATCTCTTTTGCTTCTACGATTACTTTCTTGTACCAAAATGCGATGTTGGTGGGATCAAGTCCCTCTTTTAAGCTGGCAATGTCTGACGACATCTTGCCTAGCATGGCATCAGTTATTTCCTTCAACAACTAACAAGATATTTCAGAGTTTTAGGACAATTACTCAAATATAGAAAAGCTATTTGTCAATGGCAATAATATTTCCGTCAAGGTCTATCTCAGAGCTGCGTATTCGTGAGGTCGATATGCGCTTACCGTCTTTTGCAAGTATCATTGGAACAACTATTACATCCACATCAGGCGAATTTCCAAGTCTGCGCAGGCGGTTCAACTCTTTTCCCTGAAACGCGGTCTCCTCACTTACCACCAAAGCCTCTACCTCTTTTTCTAGAACTGCAGGTCCAAAATCATTTTCAAGCTTGCTTATCTCATATCTTGCATCCTGAAAATTTTTTTCAATGGTACTTTTCAGGGTGTTGTACCTTTGTGCATAATTATTGATTGGTGTTTTACCTTTCTTTTTAGCAAATTCGTCACTTGTCAATCCAATGATTACTTTGGATGATATCTCAAACCCCACGCGCAAGAGTTCCAAATGTCCCCTATGAATGAGATCAAATGTTCCTCCAAGAGCTACTAGTGCGTATTTTTTCATTTAGATACCTAAGGATAAGCGATTAGAGGATATTACTATTTCACGAGTGCTATGCTAATTCTAGTTCCAGCAGATGAGATTGGAACACCGTTAGAGTCCCATACATAGGTTTCAATATAGTATGAACCGGCTTGACTGGGAGTCCACGATACAGATTCTATGTGTTCGCTATCCTTTCCTCCCAGAAACACTCCAGTAGCGTTTCCAATGAATGCTACCTGTCCTCCAAACTTCTTTATCTGCACATAGTAAACATATGATTGCGGATTATTGAGCAAATATCTCAAATCACTACTAACCTTTACGGGAGCATCAACTGGTATGGCGGAATATGTACTGCCAGATGGATTTGTAACGTTAATGCTAGATATCATGACAGGCAGAGATGCAACAATGTTTGATACATCGGTAGGTAGAGACTGGTAGTTATCAGACTCGGCAATAATCTGGAATGTTTTAGCGCGACTGCTTGGCATCGATGTGAGTGTAAAGTTTTCTGTGCTGCCAGCACCAATATCAGAAACTGTGACAGTTCCAATTGCAACAACTCTTTGAAATGCATCATATGATATGAGGTAAAGTCTAGTATTTGTAGAAGTAAGTTTACCTCCGTTCTTTATTGTACCTTGTAGTATAAGATTGTCAGATACCTGAAGCGGGCCAGGAGATATTTCAAGGACCTGATCTCTTGAGGATGCAGACGTAAATCCTGCTAGATTTACAGATACTTGGGTAATCGATGGGTCTGCTTTTGTGGAAGAGATTGAAAATGGGGCCATCGAGTTTGGCTCAATTACTTGAAGAAGTGTAGTGCCTGTCTTGTATTCCAATACATTGTTGTTTACATCCTCAAATGTGACCCCAACTTTGGCTGCAGTTATTGGAAAGTCGTTATTGTTTTGAATCTCGCCTAGTACGGTTGTTGTCCCATCTGGTGCCTTGTAGCTATATGAGGAACAGACCAAAACTTTGATTGAGCTTGGCGAAGGCAGGTTTTCACCACCTGGCGCTGGAGGTGGTATACATGGTTGCTGTACAGATCCCTGTGCCGGTGCCAATGCCACATCAGTAGAAAGCAACACAATAATCAGTAGGCTAGAAAGAATTGCAAGCTTCATACGCAATATTGTGTATCGGGGATTAATCACGTGCAATATATCATAATCTATACAACGTGGATTAGAAGGTTTTACCAAAATGTAGCAAATAGCAAAAATTACAAAAAGAAGAATAAAAGATGGTAATTTACTTGTGTTTCTTCATGGCAGTAATTACACACCAGTATACGAATCCTGGGATTAAACCGACCGCCAATGGTATGTATACGCCTGCTTGACTCCAATCTTGCATTTCTTAATTACCTAGCTAATCACAAACTGCCATACTATTTAAATCCATCTTTCAGGATGCCTTTGAGAGACCGATCTTTTGGATAATCATTCTTCTTTAAATAAAACAAGGTTAGGAGTTCAAACTAGGTTTGGAAATAACAATAGAACCATGGAAAGAACTTGTCATACATGAAGTGCTAGAGTTAAAGTTTGACGACTGGATAACTCAGGTAATTGCAACTGCCAGATCAGCCGGAGGTGGCATACCTACAATTTTCTGGGCAGGAGGTATCGCTTTTCATTTTTCAACCTTTCCTGATACTGAAACCATAGTACAGGAAAAGCTAAAGGGAAAGATACATTATTCATCTGTGACCTTTGCGATCAAGGAAAAGTTTGAACGCCAAGTGATAAGAGAAGGCGGCGCTGTAAACTTTACAGATGTAAGCCACAATGACATATTCAGCAAACTGGCAGAAAAACTCAAGACCGGTTCTAAATTCAAGGCTTAGATATCATTTCTTCTTCACTTTTCTATATACAAGAGCAAATCCTGCACCTATAAGAACAATACCTGTTACCATCAAGTATGGCGGATTAGATTCTGAAGGTGCCATGAAGAATCCTGCCGTAATCATGGCAAGATAAAGCAACATCTCAAGGTCAAAATCCCATGCCATTTAATGATGCCCAATGTGTCCCATAGTATAAAGAATGCTACGTTTATCGAGATGACCAAAACGTGGCAAAGTGCATGTCTACTATGAGCCCTAGGAATGCTCTCTTGGCTCGGAATTTTTTTTTTGTTTTTAGGAAGCGATCTTGGATTCTGATAGAAGATATCCTATTCTGCTCCTTTCCTTACATTTTGGACATTTGGAGAGCCTTCCATCGTCAAGTACGTTTGGTCTGAAATAGGCAATCACTTGATATTCGTAATTGCAATCTTCGCAGAAGACAATCAGTCTCATACGCATTTATCGTGAATCTGACAGATAATGATTGCTCAAGTCGTTCTTTTGGATTTGAAAGAGAGTCTGGGGATTATGCTTGCTTATATTTAGGTAAATAGGAATAAATAGGAAAAAAGAAGGCCAACGCATTTTAAGATAAAGGTTTTGTGGTTGCAAGTCCTTCTTCTTCCATCAGCACTTCTCTGTAGTACTTTATCTTTTCAATGTCTTGATGATTGTAAGCGTCAGCAAGATTTTCGTTAACATGTATGACAGCCTTATTGATGTTTTCATATGGACTTCCTATGCGAGAAGGCAAAGCATCGGCTTGTTGCTGGGTAACAATTACGCTTCCTGGCGGAACAAACTTGTTGTCTGCTATCACCACACCACCTGTGATAGTACTTGAAACTCCAATAGCCACCTTGCTTCCAACTTTGGCATCAAAGATAAGGCTCTTCATTCCTACAAATGTATCATTGCCTATCCATGCAGGCCCGTGTACCATAGAGTCATGAGCAAGGCTTACCCTATCACCCACAAATATCGCATATCCTTGATCAAATCTAGAATCATTTGCAAGCAGTCTGTCCCCGCTTTCAGAGAATCTCCTTCCGTCTATGTTTTGCCCATCTACTGTAGTTTCCAGTGCATGTAAGACTACACCGTCTTGAACGTTAGAATCATCTCCAATGTGTATGGGAGTGCCTTCATCTCCTCGACAAACAGATGTCGGAGCCATTAAGACCATCTTACCGATATGACAATCGCCAATAACAACAGCAAATGGATGTATGAAGGATTCATTGTCTATCTCGGGAGATTTTATTTCTGGATTGAAATCCGTCTCTACGTTTTGGTGAATATTTGGCCATGGCATGGTGTTTAAAGTTCCGGCTGGTTGAGAAGCCATTGAAATACCAATATTTTGTCCAATTACAAATGCAGAGATCACAGCAGCTGCAACAATACCAATTGCAAGGTACCTATTCAAGATACCAAACCATCTCCCTATGCAGTAATAAGATTACCTCAAATGACGTTTTGTAGATGTACTATGCCTTTTCCAAAAGACAAGACAGTGGTGGGGAAAAATTAGTGCACGGACTGTGAACCTGTTCCAATACACAATGAAGATGGACTGGTGGGGATTTGAACCCCAGACCCCTCGCGTGCAAGGCGAGTATTCTACCGCTGAACTACCAGCCCATTGTATGGACTCAAAGGCGTGTAGATTTTAATTGTTCTCTTTGGTGGGTAAAGATTTTATTGATATTATTCACCAAAGTTGTTATGGTCTTACTCAAATCAGAAGTTGTTTTAAAAGCAGGAGATAAAGCTCCCGATTTCAACCTCCTTGGAATAGACGACAAGAACCACTCATTGTCTGAATTCAAAGATCAGCCGGCGTTGATAATTTTCATGTGTAACCACTGTCCCTATGTACAAGCCAAGGTTGTAGCCATGAATGAGATTTACGAGAAATTCAATGGAAAGATAGCAATGATAGGGATAAACAGCAACGACCCGACAAACTATCCTGATGACAGTTTTGAGAACATGAAAAAGTTTGCAAAAGAGAAGGGAATAAAATTCACATACCTTGTAGATGAGACACAACAAGTTGCAAAAAAGTACGGAGCCGTGTGCACACCAGATCCATTCCTCTTTGACAAAAACAAAAGCCTAGTCTTTCATGGCAGGATAGACAATGCCATGAAGCCAGAAGATGAACCAACCGAGAAGACAATGATTCTCAATGTAGAAAAGATGCTTGCTGGAAAAAAGATTGAGAAGGATTTTGACCCGTCCATGGGTTGTTCCATCAAGTGGAAAAGCCAGCAGACTTAAATGACAGTTGAATCGGAAAATTTCTTGGGCCGATAGCTCAGCTTGGCTGGAGCGTTCGACTGATAAAATTATTCAGATATCGAAAGGTCGTGGGTTCGAATCCCATTCGGCCCACTTTTGTTTTAAAATTGTTTTTAAAAGGGTTCCAAGAGATCTCGATAAATAGTTGTGAATTCTATACCATCTCTGTTGTCAAAAAGCAATCTATCATCATCTAAGCAAGAGGTATGCAACTAATGGACCATGAAAAAATATGCAAGAAGGTTATGGGGTTAGATCCCAAGATAAGATTTGCGGGCATGATAAATGAGAAAGGGAGGCTATTTGCAGGCGGAATGAGAGAGGGACTCAGGTCTTTAGAGGACACTAGGGACGATGAGATGTTATACATGGAGTTGGTCCTTAGAGCCAAGATGAGGCGCGAGTTTGACAAGGTTCTGGGGCCAGTTCAGTTTGCCATGTCATATAGGGAAAAAGTGATAATCATGAGTTTTCCTCTAAAAGACCACGTTCTTTTACTGTCAGCCGAGAAAGGAATCAATTTTGCAGAGATTCCCTTCAAGGTATTAAAGATGCTCACTCATTGATTTTGTGAACTTGCAAATACAGTTTGAGACCACTGCAGTAGTTTTTCCATATCATCTGAGATAAAATCAGCTGCTACTACTTTGGATTTCTTTGCATTTTTGTTACATAATGCAAGGTAAAGGTTCTTGCCAAATTTTCCTCGGCTTCCAACGACAGCTTGCGAAAAAAACTTGGTCAGATTTTCTGCAGTTGAGAAGATGGCAATTATCATGATGCCCTCCCTTTTTGGCCACACCTTGTTAAGAAATCTCTGCAAGTCAATGTCAAACATTACATCTATTGCAGAAGACATGTCTCCCAAAAGTGAGACTTTCCATTCTTCTGCATGAAATGCAGTAGAGGCAGCCAATGCAAGGAGGGAGTTTTGATAGTCAGTTGAGAGAACTACTACGTTCTTTTTTGGATTTACTTCTTTTTCGGATAGTCTGATTAGGTATAACGAAGACGAAATTATCTCATCGAGAAGATTTTTTTCAGATTTGCCTATCTTCCCGTTTTTGTAAGAGTTTTCTACTGCATCTATTGCAGATACAATGACCTCACTTACTAGTTTGGATGTATTGGCGCCAGAATGTAGTGACGTTCGTATAAGATTGTGTGCTTCATGGCTTGCTGCAGACAATACATATTCTAGATATCTGTTTTTTACTTGAAATAGATCTGCCGGAAAGCTTAGCTGATCAACGCCTTTCTCAATGAACCACAGATTTACATTTCCAATGTTTTTTTGTTTGATTAGGCTCTCGGCCGCAAAAACTTTGAGGTATTTTGCCATGGTTACGCGGTTTACGTTAAGTTTTTCTGCAATCTCTATTCCGGTGAGGCCAATTTTTGACTGGCTTAGAACGTCAATCAATTTCTCCCGTATTTGTTCGGTACTGTATCCCCGCGTCATTGATTTCTAGTTAGTATGCCTGTATTTAGAACTATTAAAAATCAGCAGGAACCTGACTTGCAGGCTCCTGCCAACAGGTACTTTGGTATGGTCTGGTGGTCCAAGTGCGTGGTATGGTCTTTTGTAAAATACGAGCGCACTATTGCAATCATAAACGCAAAAAAAGTAAATAAAAAACGCGTATCATTGATACTAAATGCTTAAGTTTGATCACGGATCGTTTTGTAAAAACCATAATTGGCATTTAATTTAAGATCATTGTACAAATCATAACCATAACAGTCCACAGATTGGATGTCAAAATGCCAGTAAGTAGGCGAAAGATGTTAAATCGCAGTTCTTGTTCATCTAATTAAATGAAAGGTATTACAATTCTGAAATCTTTGGCGATATCGCTTATCGGCATTCCAATTGCAATGGCAGTAATAGTAGTAATAGGACTTACGGCTAGTAACTCTGAACTAATGTATTTCGTGGCTGGTTGCATAGTCTCGTTAATAATTTTGTCATTTGTTTGGGCAGTAGATAAAGAATCAAACAAGGAAATTAATGAAAAACTCGATAGTATCATTGCTAAGTTAGGAATTGAAGGAAATACTGAATCATTGAAGAAAGATGTACGGATAGGAACGACAAGAGAGAATATAGAACAAGAAGTTCAAGAATTAATATGTGAAAATCAATCTAGGTTTGCCAAGTACAGACAAATTCTATTGGAAAATCTCAGGTCAAATTAATAATTTTGATCAGTTGACTACAGTTAACAGAAAAAATAGCTGACATCAAGTTACCAGTTCCCTACTCATGGTTCTGTTAACTTATAGTCAGTTTTTCTCCCTGTTAACTTTCGTCAGATCTTCCGTATGGGGGGCATAGGTCATATCCTCCGATAACATCAATATCAGTTCAGTTCCTGTACTTCAGAAAAAGATCAATATGGGACTTTTTACAATAACAAGCTTAGATAGTAAAACAATCCTGTCAAAATTCTCTACAGCAACGAAGATCAAACAAAAAAATCAGTTTTCGTCCTTGGCTAAGGAACTAGTCCATCATCTCATTCATGCAATACTAGCTGAAACTCATACACCGATGTATATGATGCACAAGTATTGGGCACGTAAACCTCACAATGTAGTTTCAGAATATATCAAAACATACACTGAAAAAGGCGATGTTGTTTTAGATCCTTTTTGTGGAAGTGGAGTAACAGTAATTGAAGCATTAAAGTTAGATAGGCAAGCAATCGGTGTCGATTTAGATCCTGTTTCAATTTTTATAACTCGTATGACTGGTATTTATATAGATATTAAAGAATTAGAAAAAACATTTCAAACTTTAAAATCACAAGTCATCGATGAAGTTCTCAAACTTTATGAAACTGAATGTACGACTTGTAAGAAAACCGCTCACATTTGGTATATTGTTTTCAAAGAATCAAAAGCCGATAAAATCTATTTCGAGTGCTCACATTGTAAGACTAAAGACTACAAATCATTCTCAAAATCTGATAACGAATTACAATCAAAAATAGATAAGATGAAAATTCCATACTGGTATCCAACCCAAGAAATGGTATGGAATACACGAATAAATATACACAAAGGAATGAAAGTTTCCGATTTATTTAGTAAAAGAAACCTAATTGCACTCTCCATAATTTATCATGCAATAGAAGGGATCAAAGATGATATAGTACGGGATATAATGAAATTTGCATTTTCCGCTGCTTTGCCACAAGCATCAAAATTACTTGTATATACTCAGGGTCAAGGACCAGGATGGAAAATAAGAGGTTTTTGGATTCCACCTAATAGGTATGAAATGAATGTGTGGAGATTTTTTGAAAATAAATACAAGAAAGTTCTTAATGGTAAAAAAGAATCAAACCTAAGCGTAGGAAAAAACTTCAAAGAAAATCATAATGTAAAACTTTACAACAAATCAATTACAGATATGGCATTTATAGAAGATAATTCTGTAGATTATATTTTCACAGATCCACCATATGGAGATAGCGTACCGTATCTTGAATTGAATTACATGTGGTCAGCATGGCAGAAATTTAATGTTGATTTTCAAGACGAGATAATAATAAGTGACAGTCCAGAAAGGCATGACAAGAACGAAAAGATGTATGAAAAAATGATGGTTCTTGCCTTCAAAGAAATGTTTCGTGTGTTAAAACGTGGTCATTGGATGACATTAACATTTCATAATACAGACATAAAAATTTACAACATTATACTTAGGTCAGCATCAATAGTAGGATTTGATTTTGAGAAATCTGTATATCAACCCCCTGCAAAAGTTTCTGCAAAAGCGGAATTAGCACCTTTCGGTAGTGCTGTTGGTGATTATTATATTAGATTCAAAAAACCATTTGCAGCAAAACACCAAGTTTCTCAGGATGAAATTGACAAAAGCATATACAAACGCATAGTAACCGAATCAATAAAGAAAATTATTGCAGAAAGAGGTGAACCAACACCCTATACAATCATTCTAAATTCCTATGCTGATATATATCAAAAATTAAAAGAATCGGGCTATCTTTTTAGTGCACCAGAAGGATTAGATCAAATCTTAAAGGAAAGTCTAAACAAAGATTTTGTTTTACGTGATGGTAAGTGGTGGTTCAAAGATCCATCAACTGTACCACATATACAATATGTTCCACTTCATGAACGTGTAGAAACAGCAGTTATCGATGTGTTAAATAAAAATATCAAAATATCTTTTGATGATGTATTAAAAGCGATATTCATACAATTTCCTAATGCTTTAACACCAGAGGTATCTAGTGTAAAAGATGTTCTAGCAGAATACGCAGAACCAAAAGATGGAAAATGGATATTAAAACCAAATGTTAAGAGCGATATTAGTGAACACAATCAGATAGTAGAAAATCTTGCAGAACTAGGTAAGAAACTTGGATATGGAGTTTATGCAGATATAGAGGGATGGAGAGAACATGATCTTCCATTTAGTAATAAAATTCCCAAACAAAAACTAGACAGAATCAAAGAAATAGATTGTATCTGGTATGATAAGGATAAGATATTGTATGATTTTGAAGTTGAGCACAGCACAGGTATAACAGAAGCTATTGTGAGAGGTTCAAACATTCCGTATCCAGTAAAGAAATTCATTATCATACCAGAAAGTCGTGAAAGAAAACTAACAAAAAAAATTCAAGAGCCATTAATCAAAGATAAATTAAAAAGTGATAATTGGGGTTTTATTCGATACCATGATTTTCGTTCTTTTTATGAATTAAATAAAAGAAAGAAAAAAATCAATGTGAAAGCATTAGAAAGATTAAACAAACATCCAAACCCACCTAGACAAACTGATATGAGTGATTTCTTTTCATAGTAAGCCTTCATATCTATTTTTCATGGTACCATAATCTTTATCTAATATATGGTACCATATTGTATCGAATTTGGTTAAATTACAAAAACGGTTTGCCTATGCCTATAAAAATAAGGATCATTTTAAGCATATTCTGACTATACCAGAAGAAATAGTTGAAAAATTAGGCTGGAAAGAAGGTGATGAATTAGATTTTCAAATAGAAAATCATAAAGTTAGTATCAATAAGACTAGGAAGGTAAAATGAGATGTCTAAAGAATTAAGTGAAAAATCAATACCAGACATGAAGGAATTAACAAAACCAGAACAATCAGAAATAATCAAACAAGGAATTGCAATTGAAAAGGAAGATCCTGAACAAAATAAGAATATGACTATTGATGAAGTTTGCAATAAATTACAAAAATTAAGAGCTAGACCATTATTGGTATTATACTATCCTGATAAACCTGATGCAAACATAGAAAATTACGAACTGTCGAGAATCTACAATGAATTTAGACGCAGAGGATTTAATCGAGATGATAAAAAAATTCCATATCTTGATGTGGTATTCCATACCCTAGGTGGAAATCCTGATGCTGGTTATATGATAGCACAAGTAATACGAAGTTTTTGTGAGAAAGTTGATTTTCTTATACCATATCATGCTGCAAGTGCTGGAACCTTGATTTCATTTTCTGCTAATAAGATATTACTCGGTGCATATTCGTATCTATCCCCAATTGATTCTTCATTAGGTGATGTTCCACTAATGGCTATTGATTATTTCATCAATTTTGCAGTAGATTGCAGAAAAAGAATGGAACAGTCTTTTAGAGAAAATGGTTTGGAAGGTGCACAATCAGATGTTGAATCACAAGTATTAACTGAAATGTTAGAACAAGTTAAGGCAATCAATGTAGGTCGATATTATAGGGAAAGAACTCTAACTGGTTATTATTCTGAAAGATTGTTAAACGATTACATGTTTGCAGATAACGCAGATAGAGTGAATATCTCAAATAGAATTATTAGAGAATTATTATTCAATTATCCAGCACATGAATTCTATTTAGATGAGGGATGGGCATAATTTCACACAAAAATAATGTTAGTTTCCCAGCATGTATCTTACACATCTTGGATGCTTGCTGCCTCTGACACAGTTATAGTACACCGCTATCTGGTACACAAAGACACACGAC